>ERZ795046.1779-NODE-1779-length-20600-cov-7.571137_pt1 | contig 20600 bp, 10 predicted proteins | sample MGYA00375130_ERZ795046 | MGnify/ENA primary metagenome ERZ795046 (study PRJEB30175, sample SAMN05720202) | activated sludge metagenome | isolation source: anaerobic digester from wastewater treatment plant | place: Japan | collected 2015-05-15 ...
TCTGGAAGAACAGTAAGTAGTGTAAAAGAAGCTGGTTATAGTGAAGATGATTTAGCTACAATGATAGCTGAAATTCAACTGGGTAATGAATACGCCGCCAATACAGAAGAAATTATTGCGAAAATTGACCGATTAGCAGTAACTGATAAAGCCGCTGCAGATAAAGCTGCAGCAGTATTGTCTAATGATTTTTCAAGCTTAACACAAGAACAAATTAAAGAGCTACAAGGCTTAGAAACTGGTGAAGAATTAAAACAAGCATTAATGGATTGGGGCTTTACAGAAGAAGAATTAAACGGGCTTTTAGATAAATTAGGTGTAGCTGATTTTGATGCGTTAAATGCAAAGATTCAAGAGACTGCTGTTGGTACATTAGAACAATTTTCTAATTTGGTTTCTGATAATTTCATTGGTAAAAATGCAGAAAAAGCTAGTGAGTTGATTGAAGGGAGAACTTATAGTGAAGCAACTTCGATTACAGATGCTTTAAAATCGGCAGAAAGCTTAGGTGGAGATGATGCTTTTAATACATTATCTTCAATTATTTCTCAGTTAAATGAAGCTGATATAGAACCTGAGAAATATCAATTATTAATAGAATCATTAAGTAGCTATGATTTTTCAGACCCAGGCCAAGTAAAAGCTTTTCTTAACTCTGTTAAAGAAATCGCTCCAAATTTACCAACCGAACAAGTAGAAAGCTGGGGAGAGTCTTTAGTTGATGCATATAATGCTGTAAAAACTTTTTCTCTTGAAAATTTAAAGGATGAATTAAAATCAACTTTAGATTTAGTAGATAATTTAAAAAGTCGAGACAGCGCAAGATTTAGCGATGAAGAATATCAACAATTAATTTCTGCAGGGGCAGATGAAAATGACTTTGTTTGGGATGGTCAAAATTGGATATATATTGGTGGCACTATGGAGAATCTTGCCGCCACTATTGAAAATAATACAAAAGCTGTTTTAGAAAATACGATTGCTACTTTAAAAAATCAAATTGAATCTGGAAAAGAATTTAAAGAAGGTTTGTTAAAATTACGAGATGGTATTAATGATGATTATGATGACATTTTTTCCAAAGGCGAGTTAACTGATGCTAACGAAATAGCTCGTATGTATGGTTTAATGAATATTGATACTATAACCGATACTAAAACCGGAGAAATTTTCAATATTCAAGATTTATTATCTACCGATTCTGGTTCAGCAAGATTAATTGAACTTTATAAAGCCCAAGCGAAAGATGCCGCGAATATAGTCGCTAATGAAAATAAATTAAAGAGTGCTGAATCTGCCATTGGAATAGCTGGAAAAACTACTGATAAACTTAGCTCAGAAGAACAAATCGCTGTCTCAATTGCTTCAGCTGAAGAAGCAGGTTTGAATACCAATGAATTACTGGCATATAGAGATTGGTTAATTGATATAACTGAAAAATCTGAAGAAGTAGAAACATTATCTGAGGCAATGGCTACTGAAATAGCAAAAGATATTATGTTAATGAATGAAGCTATTTCTGAATTAAGAGATAATTGGGAAAATTGGAGCACAGTTCTGAAAGCCGCAAATACTGATGAATCTGTAAAACAAACAGAAGAATATAGAAAAGTTATTCAAGATTTAAGAGCTAATATGAAGGGTATGCTTGGAATTACTAGCGACCTATCAGAAGACTTCTTAACTAGTGCTGAAAACATGGCTTTAATGGAAAAAGCGGCTAAAGGTAATGCGACGGCTATAAAAGAACTACGCAAACAAGCAACAAAAGATATCGTTGCTCAAATGTCATTAGACCCTACAGCAGAAACAGAAATTATTGAAACGGTTAATGATTTTATTGATTCCGCTGAATATGATGATTTAATTATTGGAGCAAGTTTAGATAGCACTGGTATGACAGACGCATTTAATGATTTAATTCTTAGTGGTCAAATGACTGCTGAACAAGTTTCAAAAGTATTAGAAGGAATTGGTTTTGAACCAGTTGTAACGACACAAAAGGTGCCTGTAGACCAAGTAAATTATAGTAAAACGACAGGAACAGCACAAGTAATTAATCCTCTTACAGGCCAAAAAGAAACAGTTACAGCTACTAATATTAGTGATTTTGCTCAAGATGGTTTTGTTGAAATTCCTGTTATTAATGGTTCTACGACAACTTTTCGAGGTGGCGGCTCTACTATTAATCCTTCTAATAAACCTCCTAAAAGTGGCGGCGGTGGAGGTGGCGGCGGCGGCAAAAAAGAAAAATGGGAAAACCCATACGATGAACTTTATAACCTAACTGAAAAAGTAAATGAAGCTTTACGCCAACGCGAAAAAATCGAAAGAAATTATGACCGTCTATTAAAAAATCGTAACGCAACCTCTAAACAAATTTTAGCAAACTCTTTACAAGAAATCGCCAACCTCCAAAAAGAAATTGCCCTTCAGAAACAACTTCAAGCAGGGCGTAGGAGTCAAATCAGTAAACTTGGCTCTAAAACCTTTAAAGATGAAAAAGGAAATGAAAAGACTTTCTCACAATGGGGAGTTACAAAATACGCTTCTTATGATGAAACAACTGGAACAATTACTATTGATTGGGCGGCTATTGATAAGATTACGGATACTGAAAAGGGTGCCGCAGTTGAAGAATATATTTCAAAACTTGAAGAATTATCAGAACAATTTGAAGAAACACAAGATACCATAGAAGATATGGAAGACTTAATTCGCGAAATCCAAGAGCGCGGGAAAACTGAATATGTTGATTTTGAACAACGTATTTATGACGCACTTGTAGCCAGAGACCAGGAAGTTATTGATAATCTAAGAGAAATTAATGATTCAATTAATGATTCAAACGCTCGTTTGCTTGATTCAATTCAAACTGCTATTGATGAACAACGTCGAGCGCGTGAACGTGATGAGCAACGTAGTGATATTGAAGAAAAACAACGTCGTCTTGCCCTATTAAAGAGTGATACCTCTGGCGCATATGCTTTAGAAATTAAAGCATTAGAAGAAGAGATTAAGGACTTACAAGAAAGCTATACTGATTCTTTAGTAGATGACTCTCTTGCTCAGCTCCAACAGCAAAACGAAGATGCCGCAGAACAACGTGAACGTCAAATTGAAATTATGCAAAATCAGCTTGATTATGCGGCAGAAAATGGCGCGTATTGGGAAGAAGTTAGCAATCTTCTAAACACTGCTTTTAATCCTGATGGTAGTCTTAATAATAATTCAGCATTAGTTAATTTATTAAAAGAAACAGAGGAGTTTAAAGCATTAAGCGAATTTGGTGGAATGCAGTGGATTGATGAACTAATTGAATCATGGTTGGTTGCACAGGAAGGTTTGGCTAATTGGAAAATTGAAAAAGCTAAACAAAGTACAGATGGAGTCCAAACTCAAAATGCTGGTACTTTAAAATATGATAGTGCGACCGGTCTGTGGAAGGATGCTAGTGGTGGAACTTATTCAACCTTAACATATGACCCAACTACCAGACAATATACTGCTTCTGGTTACACTCCACAAACTTCAGCTCCTGCGCCAACACCAAGTCCTGCTCCAACGAGTGGTTCTGGTAAGTTAGCTTCTGTACCATCTAAACTATATTCTAAATTATCAAAGAATGAGGTCAAATCTCTTCAAAGTGGTTTAAATGATTTATTAGCAGCCGGACACCTTTCTGGCTTCAGCAAATTGACTGTTGATGGTATTTATGGTCCTAAAACTATGGCTGCTGTTAAAAAGCTACAAGCAAAAATTGGAACTACTGTCGATGGTAAGTGGAGTAAAAAAACTGCAAGCGCATTTAGAAATAGTTCATTAAGAACCTATAAAGAAGGCGGTCTCGTAGATTTCACAGGTCCAGCATGGATGGATGGAACAAAAGCAGACCCAGAGTTAGTGCTTAAGAGTGAAGATACTAAAAACTTTATTGCCTTAAAAGAGATTCTATCTGATGTTCTAAGTATGGATAAAATACCTTCACAAAACAATAGAGACAACTACTTTGAAATCCACATAGAAGTAGATAAATTAGCGAATGATTATGATGTCGAACAAGTGGCTGAGAAGGTTAAACGCATCATTAACGAAGATGCACGTTATCGTAATGTTAATGCAATTAACTTACTGCGTTAAGGGAGGAAGAATATGAGCAACAGTTTTAAAGGTGATTTCTTAGGATTCACATTCAATAATATTCACTCCTCAGAATTAGGAATTGTAAGAGTTAATACGGGGAACAGAGGTCATCTTGACCTCTCTCCCCAATTTAAGGACAATACAATTGAAGTTCCTGGTTCAGATGGAATTTATTATCTAACAACACAATATCAACAGAAACAATTTCAAGTTAGCTTTGCGTTCGATAATGTAAGCGAGGCCAATATTAAAACTATGCGCACCCTTTTTAGTGCTAAAGAAGTATGCACATTAATTTTTGATGAAGAACCTTATCGTTCTTATGATGTTAAAGTTAGCGCACCAGTGAAACTAAGTTATATCTGTTTTGATAATGCAGATAATACCGCCCGTGTTTATAAAGGTGAAGGTGATGTAACTTTTACAGCATTCTATCCTTTTGCAAAAGCACCTTATAAAACTTGGACTGAATATGTGGAAACTACTGAAGGCGGCCGTCATTATGATATTAATGGGGTATGTATTGAAGAATGGCTTGATGCCGCAAATTTAAAGAAAAATTTAACAGGATATGATGAATTTGTTGGAACAGAGGCATTATTATATAATCCTGGTGATGTAGCTAGCCCTATGTCATTTGTTTTTCAAGTAAAGGAATCTGGATATTTCCAAGTAAAATATACTAAAAGTGGAGACACAAAAGGAATTGTAATTATAGATACTTCTAAATTAACTAATGAAAATTATTATCGCTTTAATTCTAAAACAAAATTATTAGAGGGTGGCGCAATAGTATCAAATATATTTGTACCAAATGGGTTAATTTATAATCAAGCTATTATCGCTGGAGATTTTTTCTCTATCGAACCCGCACCAAGTACTGTTGTGCAAAAATTAGTGCGTTCAAGTGAAACAATATGTTTAATTAGTCAGATTCAGTATGATTATTTATATATTTAAGGAGGAAGAAGGATGATTAAAGAGCCTTATGAGCTTTCTGTGTGGGAAGATGTAATAGTTCCTGCACAAGGTGAGGTCCCCGAGTATTTTGATGAAAAGAAAATTGCAATAATAGGCTCGCATGACTTCGATGCTCCTCTGCGTGCATATAATGTAACTTTAAAAGAAAATATTAATGGTGAGAAAACTCTTACCTTTAATATGCTACGAAAAATTAAAAATGAAAATGGCGAATTAGTTGATAATCCCTTAGTAAAACTTTTATCAAATGAGAGAAAGTTAAAGCTAAGGGATGGCGAAGCTTACCCTTTTTCAGATATTGCAGATTTAGATAAAGAAGATACAGATGAGCGTTGGTATGATTTTGTAATTAAAAATATTGATGAAGATAAAAGTACTTTTCTTAATACTTATACTGCAAAAGAATTATTTGTAAATGAATTAGGGAAAAATGGATGGGCGGTAACTCTTGATACTGAATTAGAAAATAATTTCGGGACAATTAAAGAACTTGCGGCAGCCATTCTTGAAGGAAGTGACTGGACAGTTTCACCGGATAGTTATTCTCCTACTGAGAAAATTGCTGAACCTTTATTTAAAGCTACTCTTACTGCTCAGTTATCTGGTACTTATGTTTTAAGTGGAACACCAGTGACTCTTGCTGCAGGTAAAATTATCTATCCATTATATAATTCAGTTGAATGGGATAGTGTAAATTCTACATGGAAATTTAAAGATGGAGAAGTCCAGTTCTTATATGCTGATAAAGAATTTACCTTAGATGACGCAGATGATAATCGTATCATTATAGATAATACTTTATCATTTAATATAATTACTGAAACTGCGCCGACTGTCGCATCAATTATATTAACTGGCGCAAACCAAACTGAAGCGTTGCAAGGTTATCGAATTATTAAAACACAAAATAGCCGCTATGAATCAGTTTTAGACCAATATGTAAAAGAATTTGAAGTTAATAATGTAAATTCTGGCGCGCCGATTGGTACAAAAGTATATGGTTATACCAAAACAGAATATATTACTCCAACTCTTTTAAAAAATTTTTTAACAAATTCTTCTAATTTTACAGCGACGACCGCCTGGGGTGGTGATGAAGTTGCTACTCGGTTATTCCCTCTTCCTACAAGTGGTACACCGGCAGATTGGCTTAATACTCGTATCTTCAGTTATCTTGCATTAGATTGTTCATCTACTAAGGGTTATTTAAACGAAGGCCCGCAGTTAGCAAAACTTGCATTAATTAAAGACAATGTTTATGTATTACGAATGAAGGCGCGCTGGGTCGCAAAAAATGCAACTGAAGGAATTACTAATATTTCCTCAACAAATCTTGCAACAATTAAGGCCTCAATTAGGAAAGAAGGTAGCACATCAGAATTAACTTCTGTACGTACAATTACTACTACTTCTTTAGATACATCATCCGATATGACAACTAGAGGCTATGCTTTAGCTAATACTGGTGCACGTACTCCATATAGCGCAGGTGCAACAGGCGTATATAGAGATGCCAATCAATATATTTATGTATATTTAGTTGCTAATGAAACAACAAATGTTGAAACCGACCATCTTCGTCTATATTTAACAAATACAACTAATAATACAACACATGACTTCTGTATTGAAGACATTCAACTGTTTGAATATAAAGAAGATAGCGCAGGAGTACCAATTTTTTTCGGAGACATTCCAGAAGCTACAATTAAAGAAACTCCAATGTTCTATCAAGTAGTAAATGGAGAAGCACAGTTTTTGTCTTCTAACACTTCTTACTATACACCTTTATACAAATCAAATTATGAAAGTGTTAGAAGTATTAATGTTAAAGAATCAAACTACTTCAATAATATTCAAAGTTTAGCAGAATTATTTGAAGTATGGGTACGTTTTAAAACATATCACACTCAAGATGGTAGACTATTATTAGTAAATGGTTTACCCAAAAAAGAAGTCATTTTCTCTCAATTTGCGCCTAATGGTGAGACCATTAACCAAGCTGGTTTTAAATATGGTGTAAACCTACAATCTATTAAAAGAACTGTTGATTCTGATAGTATTACAACTAAAGTAATTGTAAAAAACAATAATCAACAATATGCTGTTGATGGTATGGCATCTATTAGTCGCGCGCATTCGAATCCCAGTGGTGAGAATGAGATTTATAATTTTAACTATTATATTAATCAGGGTTTGCTTGAATATAATCAAGTATTGGCTGACCTATATGGTCTTACTTCAACAGATTTAGCTTTCTTAGTAAAATTAAGACAATATAATGATGAATATAATAGTCAATCAAAACTGGTAACTTCATATAGTAATGAACTTATGTTAAGTGAATCTGAGATTACATTATATCAGACACAAATAGCATCTATTGATGATGAATTATTATATCTAACAAACTTAATGGAATCTTATGCAGAAGCTGATGATAATTACCAAACAGCAAAAATCGCCGCTGAACAAATGATGGCTAAAAAGCAGGCTTACCAGCTTGCATTAAATGCAACACAATCACGTTATAATGCTTATAAAGCATTATACGATGCCGCACAAGCCGCCGCAGAAGTGGCACGAACAAATAAACAAAAATTAAAACTCCAATTTTATAAAAAATATTCTCGCTTTATCCAAGAAGGTACATGGACAGATGAAAAATATGTGGATGATGAATTATACTTCTTAGATGCAATGAAAGTTGCTGGAGTGTCTTCATTTCCTAAAGTTTCGTACTCAATTGGAGTTTTAGATATTAGTAAAGTTACTGGTTATGAAGGATACGCTTTTAAAATTGGTCAACGTACTTATGTAGAAGACCCTGAGTTTTTTGGTTATGTATATAAAACAGTTGATGGTATGGGTGGTAATATTAAGACACCATTCCGTCAAGAAGTTATAATTACAGAGTACTCTCGTAATTTCGATGATGCTTCAAAATCAACTATTACTATTAAAAACTATAAAAATCAATTTGAAGAACTATTCCAAAAAATTACTGCTACAACCCAAGCCTTACAATATGAAAGTGGGGCATATGAGCGCGCGGCCGCAGCCATTCTGCCATCTGGTGAAATTGATATTTCTACCTTAGAAAAAAGTTTTTCAAATAATGCTTTCATTCTATCAAACTCACATAACCAAAATATTATTTGGGATAGTTCGATTGGTATTGAAATCATCAATAATGAAAACTCAAGTGAACGTCTACGACTTGTCGCGGGTGGTATCTTTTTATCAACTGATGCAGGTAGAACATGGAAGAGTGGTATCACAGGAACTGGTATTAATACTCGTTATTTATTAGCTGGTCAAATTGATACAAGTAAAATTAATATTGTGAATGGAACCGTTCCTTACTTTAGATGGGATAAAGATGGATTAAGTGCTTTTTCCGTATCTGGTAGTTCATATGACTTAACTAAGTTTGTGCGCTTTAACCAATATGGTTTATTTGGAACAAATACTGGTAATGACCTTATTGCCGCATTAAACACTGCAACAACTTATGAAGAAAAATTGACTGCGATTAAAGAAAATTCGCATTTTGCATTAACTTGGGACGGTTTATATCTATCATCTACTAGTGGCAACTTAGTCTTAGATGGTGACTTATTAGCTGTTTATGATAATAATGATATTATGCGCGCGGGATTTGGTCGTTTTGTAGAAACTGAGTCAGCTCCAGCCTATTATGGATTAAGGCTCTTTAATGCTACTGGTGATTTAACACTGACAGGTGATGGTGCAGGTAACCTGTGGCTACGAAATCTACTTTCAGTTGGTAGTGTAACACCAATTTCACTTTCAAACCAATCAAACGAAGATATTATAATTACTCGCGCGAATGGTGTATTGACCTTTTCAATTCCACTTTCAAGTAATATTTTAGCAAAAGGACAATTAACTTGTAACTATGAAACTATTAGTAAAAGTTATTTATATGATACAAGTGATTATACTGATGATACAACAAATCGTAATTTCTCAATTCCAGAGACAAGTTTCGATGTTGATTTAACCAATAAAATTGTTTCTGGTAATACATATAATATTTCATATTATACTGATTCAGGGACAACCGCATACCGTTATTTAGGAATTAATGGTACTCTTCCAACATTTTTAGAAGAAGACCCAATAATCCTTTATGCTGGTCATACTGACCCAGTATTAGCACCATTAAAAATATCTTCAAGTGGTCAATTATCGGCCATTGGTGTTGATATTACTGGTGAAATTAATGCTACAATTGGTACATTCTCAGGACGTATTCAAATCGGACAGCAAACACCTGTTTATAGAAACTTAATTAATGGCTTAGATGGTTCTGTAAATGCTCCTTATGCTATTTGGTGTGGTACTCCTGATACAGAAGATGGTGTCCCAGTATTTTATGTAACTCCTACTGGTGAATTACACGCAACCAATGCTATAATTGAAGGTAGTGGTAAATTTACCGGTGAAATTATTGCAGAGTCTGGTAGTTTTACTGGTGAAATTAAAGCTAATAGTGGTTTATTCTTAGGACAATTATTCTTTAAAGATGCTATGTCCAACTCTTATATTGGTTATAGTGAATTAACTGATGTATATATTAACATTAATAATGGTGCCTTCCAAGTTACTGATGACGGTAACATTTATGGAAGTATCGCATATCTCGGTTATAATGCATTATGGGCAACGAAAATTCGTGAAGAGCAGTATAATGTAATAGTTGGCAGTGCTGATGGGTTTATATTTAAAATATTTGACCCGAGTGTTGCTGCATCACAAAATATTGTATTTGGTATTGATACCGATGGTAACGTTTATTTATCTGGTACTCTTAAAGCTAATAATGCTACTTTAACTGATACATTAATGGTAGGAAGTATCACACTTGATGGTGGTACTGGAAGTATTTATTCAACAAAACTAAGTAATTCTTCTGACTATTGGTGGTCTATTAATGGAGATGGGACTGCGAGATTTCGTAATATTGAAGTCCGTGGTACAATTCAAAGTACTGTTTTCGAGTATAATAGAGTTAGTTCTGTCGGAGGTTCACTACTAATTTCGCCCTCAATTTGCTTAACAAACGATATTACTTTGGAAAATGATGTTTACGATTTAATTTCAAGCAATAATATAACAGATAGTGAACAACAAGAAGTTTGGGCAAATATAAATCAAGTTCGTGTAGAATTACCAGATGGTGCTGTAATTAATGAAGTTGATGTATCAATTGAAACTTCGGGTGAAACAATAACAAAAATTAAAGTTGCAAAAACTGGTTTAAATAATGGTGTTATTGTAACATTACCAAATCCCTTACCAGTTGGAACAATTATAATGAGCACAAGTACTTCTGTAAACAGTATTTTACTAAATGCTCAGCAAAAAGATGGTCCGATTATCCTAATGCAAGGTATTAATAATGGAAATAATACAACAGTATTAATCGGTAATCTTGCCGGCGCCCCTCTACCAACAGACTATTTCGGGATATTAACTGGTTATGGTTTATATGCTGATAACGTTTATTTAACAGGTAAACTATATCTACCCAATGCCGGTATTACAAATAGTGATGAAGTATATGATGGAACAAATATTCAAGTAGAGACCCCAAATCAACAAGTCCGAATTTGGGCTGGCGCGTCACCAGATAATAAAACAAACGCTCCATTCGTTGTCACTCATGATGGTACACTATATGCCTCAAAAGGTATATTTAGAGGTACAGTTGAAGCTACTGGACATAGTGTATTTAATGGCACTATTGGAGTGGCTGGTATCACAATATCCCCATCTAATATTACAGATAATTTCTATGTAGCATATGAATTTGAAACAGAAGACCCAACTATTGATGATTTAATTATGAAAATTGATTATCGTGGATTAAATATTTGGGATGGCGGTTTGAATATTTTTAGTGATTATTACAGTGGTTGGCGCGATAGTGTGCATGGCACAACAATCGACCAATATTATGGTTATGGTACTGGGTATACCGATACTCCATATCCGATTATGGGGGTTAGTGATAATTCAACTTTAGAAAATTATATCCCACATATTACGGTGACAGCTCTCCATACTTGGAAGCAATCTGGTTCGTCTATTAATACGGCGCGTACAATGCCAGGATATATTGAATTTTCACAATATAATATTGGAACAGTTACTGGGGCAGAACGTATTGATAGATTTAAAGTTATTGATAACAATGCTTTTTCTCAAGCGGCACTATTAAAAATTGGTATTATTACTGTAAATAATGCTACAAAATATGGCTTACAAAGTGATAATGACATTGTATTTGCAAATAGTGCTGTCGAAGCCTTGGTTATAAGTCCAAAAGGTACGATAGGGGCAAATATTTCAAAAACAACCGTAAAGAATACTTTTTCATTTGATAATACAGTTGATGTAGAAATCGGAACAGATAGAATTGTATTCACTTACGTTGGAACAGAGTAAAGGAGATTAATTATGGCTGATATAACAACAGTTTATTACTTAAATACAAGTAAAACTTCAGAATCAAGATTATATGCTTACTTCTATAATGCATCAGAACGTAATTTTAGAGAAGGTAATTCTAATGACTCTAGAATGGGTCAGTTGGCTTACCCTAGCTATAAAAGTAACTATTATACTGGTTATTTTAAAATGAATACTATCTCCACGGGTGGCGTTGCTATGTCTACGACCAACGCCACCTATTATCCTGTTGGAGGGAGATTAAAAGTTACTAGGGCTAGCGGCTTGGGTTCCTGGAGTAGCGTAAGAACTTTATACTATGGTTATTCTACTGCAAATAGTTATACTTTGGGCACACCACACGCTGGAACGGTTGCAAGAGTAATCGCGCAATCTATTAATCCAGTTGGTTCCCCAGGCCCAACTACAACATTTGCTGTTGATGCAGATTTTTGTGAAAAAATAATTGCTGGTAGATTCATTACAATAGGTTTTGCAATTAAACCAACATCTAGTTCTTATCCTGCCGATATAGGAAACTATCTTGGTATTGTACTTGATGCTGCTACGGATGCAGTTTTGGAAATTGATTGGGTGACTCGTAATACTCCACCTTATTGGGGTAGTGGTCAAACAGTAAATGTTTCTACAAATCCTGCCGCAAATGGTGGGTATGCCGCTGCAGGGAGTATATTCACAGTAAGTTGGAATGCGGCCAATGACGCCCAAGGGAATATTAGTAATTACCTTTATGGAATTAGTACAAATGGTGGTGCTTCATGGGTACATAACTGGACAGGAGGGCCACAAAACCGTTCATTCACATATCAAAATTGGACTCCTGGCGCTGTAATTAAATTTGCAGTACAAGCACACGATTCTAATGGTTCAACAAGTGGTTGGATTTATAGTGGCAATACTACTATAAATTATGCTCCAGGCGCACCATCAAATTTACAGTTTTCTAATAATAATGGTGCTTCATATGAACCATTAACGAACAACTTAGTATGGCTAAAAGTTAATAATACAAAAATTGCATTTACTGCTCCACCTCATGGTGGTGGCTTTAACGTTGGTTATAATGCATTAAAATATAAACAAATTGGTTCTGTTGAAGGTCCTGAATTAAATGGTTCTCCAATAGATTTAATTGGTCTCGCAAACTATGCTGGGTCAACAATGAGTATTGGCATAGCCGCTACAGATGGTTGGGTAACAACCCCTTCTTCAACTGTTAATTGTAGAATTGGAATAGAATTAACTGGTGGTGCCATATCTCTAACAAAGGGCGGGGTCGCGCAAGGTGATACTTTCTTAGACCAATTAACAGAAATTAGTTGTGCTAGAACATATATCGACGGTGGAGATTCTGTTGTTAATGAATCTGTGGTATTACAATATCAAATTGATTCTGGGGCATGGACAAATTTATTAAGTACTACAAGAACTAAAAATACAGCAAATACTTTTACGGGAATATTAAAAGCAATATTAAGTGCAAATCCTAATTTCTTACAAGCAAACCATTCAGTAAACTTTAGAGTAGTATATACAATAAATCACTTATCATTGACGAGTAATACACTATCTACTACTTATACTATGCCAACTTTTACTCGGTATATTTCTCAAGCAGATGGTTCAACAACATTTAAATATTATATTATTAATACAAATATACCTGTTACTAACGTAAGTATCGGTGCCTATTATAACTTTGTAAGGTCAACTGTAAATGATGATAATGTCGAATATATCCAATGTCAATATTCAACTGATAATGGTTCAACATGGTCTAACTATGGTTCATTAATTACTATAAATGGTGGAGAAAATAAAACAGATACCTTAACAGTCACATTTGCCTCGCTTGCTGGTTTTAATAGAGGTAAAAACCTACTTGTTCGTTTGCATCTTTACATGAGTTTAAGTGGTATAACGTACACAGTATCAAATACTATTTTAAAGTGGAATAATGCCAGCGCATTAACAACTATTGAGTTTAAAACTTTGCCAACTGTTACTCTAAGTAAATTAGTTGGAGAGAGATTAGACCTTATCAGTAATAGTTCATCACAAAATAGAGTCATTCTACCATTCAGTGTTCAAAATAATAGTTTTGTACCAATTGACTTTATAGTTGGTATAAAAATTGGTAATGCATCAGAAGTATATTGTTATATGAATAACACTACTAAGAAATGGTTTACTTTAGAAGAATTATTAACCGAGGAATATGTTTTATACATTAATGCAAGTACAACAGAAAGTGCTGAGGCATGGCCTTTAACGAATTTACAAATTAATACTTTAACCCCAGCGCTTACACTAACTGGTTCTTTACCAGATAACACAAAAATTACAGTTACAATAACAATTTATGTGCAAGAAGGATTATATGGCGGACGAACTGATACAATAGACATAAGTAACGTAAATCAAACAAGTAGTATACTAAATTATTTAATTAATACATTATGTCAACCAAAGTTCGGCGTCGGTTCATTAACCGTAACTAGGTTATAGGAGGAGTTAAAATGAGTAAATTAGCTGTAGGACAGTTTTCTACATCTAATGTGCTGTTGGAAGATTCACAAGTTCAATTAAGTTTTCCAGCAGCCACAGATAAAAACGGCGACACGGTCGCCTATTATGCCAAAATTTATTGGCAGCCAATTTACTGTTCGGTAAGTGGTGAGAACTATATCTCTATTGAAACAACAGATGTAGTCCGTGCTAATACGGAAATTCCTTTAACAGTAACTGGTTCTACAACCTTACAATCTACAATTACCCTAAACTTCGATAATAAATTATCAACTGACGTGCGTATTTATATTGAAGTAATAGCGCGTGATGGTATTAATGACCACCCAGATGACCCTCCAGTATTAACCAGTGATTATTATTATGTAATACGTCACCAGATTCCCACTCTCGTCTTAAATTCGGCGGAGTGGGTTCCTGGTACCATTAGAGAAGTTCAATTAAATGGTAGTATTGTAGACTATGGTTTTACAACCCCTGGGAATTTAGCAGATTTATTACCAACAGACTTAACATGGCAAGCATGGAGAACAGGTTTAGAAACTGCGTTAGGTTCAATTAATTTAACCTTTAATTTTAAAATTGCATATAGTTCTGATAATGTTAATTTCAGTACTCCTGCAACACATGATATCACAGTTATTAAAGAACTAATTAAAGAGACTCCAAGTGATGCTGCATATACAAATGATTTAGATTTTAGTTTTAGTTTTAATAAAGATACTACAATTCCAATTCCAATCGAATCAATTACACAAGAAAATTCATATTTCTTTAAAGCATATATTTCAAGTAGTCATTTTACTTTAAACTTAGATAGTAATTCGACTTCTATTCTATTAACAAGTAATACCCCTCTTTTCGTAATGAGGAATGGTATTATACAAATAAATTTACCTAAGGCTACGACTGCAAAAACCGGTGCCATTATGGCAGCGCGCGGCCCTCAACAAGACGTAATAAATGGTCAATCATTAGCTCTTTATGACCTTCATACTGAATCTGGTCAAAGTGAAGTTGCTAATAGTCCATCAATTGGTTTTTTTGATAATTTACACAATTTAATGGCAAAAGTCGGTATTAATTATAATATTTCTACTGATACTGGTGATATTGAAATTACAAATTTCCTAACCAATGGTAATATTATTTTAACACCAAATGGAACTGGTGTATTAACATCAAAAGGTGGATTTAGAGTTGATACTAATAATAAGGCAGCTAACTTAGAACTTAATGCGGTTAAATCTGCAAGTGGTATAAATGAATATACTAAAAATATTTTTTTCAAAACAGGTAATAAGAATCGCTGGAGATTGTATAGTAACGATACCGAAGAAACAGGCAGTAATTCAGGCTCAAACTTTGCAATAGCAAGATATGCTGATGACGGCACTGTCTTAGATAATTATGTCATTTGGATTGATAGAGACACTGGCGATGTGTCTCTGTCTGCTGCAAGCAAGCTAACACTTAATAACACAAATGATGTTGGGTTATCGTCAACTAGACATGCTCTGCAAATAGGTCCTTCAAACAGTTCAAATCTAGCTATGGATGGCAACGAGATAATGGCTAGAAATAATGGGGCCGTAGCAACACTACATCTTAACGCAGACGGTGGAGATGTATATGTAAATTATGCGGCTGGCGGCGGCAAGGTATGGCATAAGGGTAATTTTAATCCTGATAACAAGGTATCAAAAGCTGGAGATACTATGACAGGCAATTTAAATCTCCCTGCTCTAATAATAGACAGGCCCGGCACGCCTGTGGGTACAGGGGAGAACGACAAAAGCATATGGTTTATGACGGGTGGAAAGACGCGGTGGAGAATCTGGTCAAACTCGACGGATGAGAGCGGTTCAAACGCGGGCTCCAACTTTGCGTTGATGCGCTATGACGATGACGGGAACTACATAGATGCACCTTTTAGCGTCAATAGAGCGAGCGGTATTTTTAGCTTTTTACAGACGCCGAAAGTCGGGTCTAACGATATATGGCACGCAGGCAATCTTAACCCCAGCAACTATGCTCTGACAAGCCACACACATAATTATCTGCCTACTAGTGGCGGTACATTGAGCGGTAACTTGACTGTACAAGGGAACATATACACGCCCAATAGCAGCAGCAAAGGTGTACGTATAGGCGACGATGCTTATATTGCCGATATTAATGTTTCTCATACGTTAGGTATCATAAGCCAGACGAGCACTGACAGAGGGTACATCAATTTCAGCCAAACGTCTGGCAACGCGCTGGGCTGTGTAGATGGCGAGAACCTGACATGGCGAGGTAGTACGGTTTTGCACGGTGGGCTTATCAGAACTGGTCAATGCACATTGAACAGTAGCAGTTCAACGTCTGTTACATTTTCTTCGGAACTACCAAGTACGCCATATATAGTTTTAACGCCAGTTACTACGACTAACGGCGTAATTGCGCCTAAGGTAAGAAGCAAGTCTTCGAAAGGATTTAGCGCCGTTATTGGCGGTAGCGGCTTCTCGAATATCGTCTGCGATTACATCGCTATAGCTGTTTAAAAAACCACGTTGAATTTTTTAAAGATGCAGTCGATTGCTAAAATTTGCATTTAATCTAAAAATTTGATATAATAATTATAGAGAGTTAAAAGGAGGTTTATTATGAAGCTGCGAATGTTTGAAATTTTAGGTATTGGGCAGATTGCGCCGACGCTAAAATCTAAGAAATTACCAATTAAAACGGCTCATAGCCTTACAAAAATTATGATGGCAGCTAACCCAGAACTTGAATTCTATCAAACCGAGTTCCAGAAAATTATTAATCAATATGGCATGAAAAATGATAAAGGTGAACTTATTTTTGCAGATGAGTCAAAAAATTCTGTTAAGATACAGCCTGGAAAAGAAGCTGAGTGCCAAAAAGCTACTAATGAGTTATTAAACTTGGAAGTAGAATTAAATGTCAACGCAAAACTAAAACTTGAAGATTTCGGAAATTTAGAAATATCTGTTGACGATTTAATGCCATTAATGCCTTTTATAGAAGAATAAAATAAATTAAAAAAGTAAAGAGGTGATTATATGTTAGGATTAATTCCATTCAACAAAAAACTAAATGATTTGATAAACATTAGTTTTGATGATTTTTCCAACATATTTGATGACTTTTTTACAGGTAGTTGGCTAGTCCAAAGAAGTTTAGCGGCAGATACGTTTAAAATTGATATTCAAGACAACGATACAGAATATATAATAGAAGCTGAACTTCCAGGAGTAAAAAAAGAAAATATAGAAATTACATTGAATGAAGAAAGACTCAATATTTCTGTTAAGAAAGAGAAAGTTTCAGAAGACAAGAGCAAAAAATTCATTCATCGAGAGAGAAAATATGCTCAAATGTCACGAAGCATACTGCTTGCAGATTCAAATAATGAAGGGATTCAAGCAAAATTAGAAGAAGGCGTATTGACAATTAAAGTGCCTAAAAAAGTTGACACTTCAAAACGTATTATAATTGAGTAATATACAAAGCACACTGTAAATAAAAAAAAGAGCTTATAGCTCTTTTTTTATTCCCAATTTGTTATTTTAACTGCGGGAGTCGCTGTGTCACTTAAATATTTTCCAATTCCAATGGCATCTGCTTCATCATCACTAATTTGTATATCAAACCATTTTTTAACTAATTCTTTCATAGAACGCTTCTTCTCTATTCTTGTTCGCCCTTTTACACCACAGTGGGCGCGCCATGTTGGCGTAGGGCAAATTTTATATGGAATATTTAACTCACATAAAGTTCCCATCAAAATGCCTTGAAGTCGCGCGAGGGTTTCAAATGTTGTTACACCAAAATTTGCTTGATATTGAATACCTTCTAAACCGACTAACTCTGGTTCCCAATTTTTAATAGCTGAAACTAGCCATTCTTTTACTTGAATGTCTCTTAAAATTTCATTATCGCTTTCTTCTGCTTCAAAAATACCATAATAAACTAGTTTTTTATCGTCAAAAATTGAATAACCAGTAATTTTAGTTGATTGGTCTAAAGCTAAGACCCGAAAAGTACCTTTTTTCTTAGGTATAATTTTATGGTCTTGGTTTTTATATTTATTTTGCTTACAAAGCGTACATTCTCTTTTCTGCCGAATCTTTTTCCACGGAGCATATACTTTGTGACCTTCATCACATTCAAAAATCATCTCTGTATCAAGATTTACATACTCATTAGATATGACCTTCCAGCCATCATGCTCAAGTTCGGCACGAATATCTTCAATTCTAATTCGCGCCATAATGACTCCTCTTAGGTTACAATATTAATTTTATAACCTAATATTTTTTCAATTTGTTCTTTTGTCATTGGTTTAGGTGGGTCTAAATCAATTATCGTAAAAATAACCTCATTTTTCTTTACTGTAATTTTATTTGAAAGTTCAAAAGTTCTTGATTCTAAGAAAGAACCAAAAGTGGAATAAATACTGTCTTGAACTTCAGCCAATGTAATATTATTATCCATTTCATCTATATAAATAAGAAATGGGTGATTCTTATTATCACGGAAAAGAATCATAGCAGTACTTTTATTCGGTACTTGTTTATTTGGAAAAGTGAAAGCGGCATCAACTATCTTCACCGTGTTTATTTTACTTAAGTCCACTACTTCCAAAACCTCCTCCTCGATTTTCTCCAATTTCCCCAACATTTTCTACTCGGTAAAAAGCAACTTTTGGAACTTCCATTAAAACCAATTGTGCAAACTTTTCACCTTCTCCAATAAAGAAACTACTTCCATGCTCAATAGAGGTAATAATTGGACGATGGGTTACTTCATCAAATTCATATTTTATATCCTTAATTGGAGATTCAATATTTTCAATGATAACTTTGATTTCGTCTCTATAGCCGGCATCAATTGTCCCAGGCGTATTAGCTACGCGGAGTTTTGTTTTAAGGGCGCGACCACTTTTAGGGCGAACCTGTAATTCATATCCCGGTGGAAGAGCAACTTTAATTCCAGTTGAAATAAGTTTTGTTTCTCCTGGGGCAATAGTAATATCTTCAAGAGCATATAGGTCTAAGCCGCTATCTGAGATATTGGCATATTGAGGAATTTTTGCCTTTTCATGACAGAGTTCAATTGGGATTGAAATTGTTTTCTTTGCGATACCTTCTGTATCCACAATAGCATTACAGATGGTCGCTATCATTTCTTTTAAGAAATCTCTCTTTTGGCGAGAAATATTTTCCGTTTTATCAATAGCCTCTATTAAAACCATAAATCCTTCAGTAACATCTTCGGCTTTCCCACCAGATGCATTTAATGCGTGAACAAGAGCAATCTTGTCATTTGGGTTATTTAGAGATTGTTTATAGGATTGAAGGATACCTGGCGCAAGAAGTCTAAATTGTTCTTCAGGCATGGCGAGCATGGCACCAATTGAATCCATCATATTAAAGTCGGCGTTCTCTCCAAGAATATCGCCTAAAGCATTTTTTAATCCTTCAATATCTTCTTTTGTTATAGTTTCCTTATTAGGGAAATCAACAATCTTTTCTTTGTCCATTATTCTAATTCCTCCCAAAGTCCACCGAATACTTGAACGACCTTAACTACATAGGCTTCGTCAATAATCTCACCTTTGGACTTTTTTGTTTTATAGGTGTAGCCCGCAGAATTAATTGTATATCCTTTTTCCTTAGCTTCCTTACGATAACTTTCAATTAATTCTTTTGCTTCGTTTTCGCTATCTGTACGCGTTTCAATTGTTTGTTTTATTAATCTCATTCCTTTATCTCCTTTTGATAGCAGATTAATTCTTTACCATAGGGTAATTTTTCAATCATTCTGCAAAATTCATGCCACTCAACTAGCTTGTGGTACCTGCGCGCAAAATAAATTGCACGAAGGACTTGATAATTTGCTGTCCACGTTCGCTTCTGATTCCAAGACTCTGGAAGTAATTGAATCAATGCGCGCCAATATCGTTTATCTTTTGTTTTAATATATAGTCTACGCAATTGTTCACAATTATTTATATGTTCTTCTATACATTTTCCTAAAGAAAGGTATGGCTTCCAGTCATCATGTTCTTCTCTATAATTTTGTATATCAAGTGCATCTAATTCTTCATCAAAACTGAAACAATCTCGTGTAATCGGTGTTGTTGCTAATGTATGCATTGTACTACAACTATTTGCTACCGTAGCAACCTTATAAGTATCCATTTCCTTCCACCAGTACAAAGGGGCTTCAATATCCATAGATACAAAAATTTGACGCATAAATTTGGATTCATCAGTACCAGCACTAATCATACGCTGCGCGAGGTCGAGGTCGTTTGGACCGAAATGGAACTTTTCATCTTCAGCTAAAAAAGCTGACGTACTATCACTTTTATGCCAACTATTCTTTGGATTACGTAATCCACGAATAGCTCCTTCAAAGTTAAAGACTTCAAT
>ERZ795046.1787-NODE-1787-length-20488-cov-4.116674_pt1 | contig 20488 bp, 13 predicted proteins | sample MGYA00375130_ERZ795046 | MGnify/ENA primary metagenome ERZ795046 (study PRJEB30175, sample SAMN05720202) | activated sludge metagenome | isolation source: anaerobic digester from wastewater treatment plant | place: Japan | collected 2015-05-15 ...
TAATTCTGTTCCAGAAGACATGTATAAAGAGAACAAGAATAAACTTTCTTCATATAAATTTACTGATCTCTTCATGGGCTTCCATTGCGGAAATACTGCATCAGAATGCCTCTGTGACTGCAGTATGAAATATCAATTCATTATGCATTCTCTTATGGAACCTGGAAAAGAACCAAACATTACCAGGGGAACTCTTGAAGGGCGAATAAAACCAGGTGACATAACCATATTTAGAATTCAGTCAACTGCAGATACACAGTTAAAAGCCTATATGGCAGAAGGAGAAGTTCTTGATATTGATCCCTGTTCATTTGGTGGCATCGGCGTCATTGCAATAAAGGAAATGGCAAGATTTTACAGACATGTATTGATAGAACACAGGTTTCCTCACCATAGCGCAGTGGCCTTTGCTCATGCAGGAAAAACTATTTTTGATATTTGTAAACTTATCGGTCTATCAACATCTAACATCTTTTACAATCAGTCTCCGGAGCAAAAGTACCCGACAGAAAATCCGTTTTAAAATGAAAAAAATACTTTTTTTTAATACTTTCTCACGAAGGGAGGAGGAATTTGTTCCTCTGAAAGAAGGACATGTTGGGCTCTACACATGCGGACCTACCGTTTATAATTTTGCGCACATTGGGAATTTCAGAGCATATGTGTTTGAAGACATACTTAGAAGAACTCTCAAATATTTTGGTTATAAAGTTTTTCAGGTAATGAATCTGACAGATGTTGATGATAAGACTATCAGAGGCGCTATCTCGTCAAATTTAAAATTGAATGAATTTACAGAACAATTCAAAAAAGCCTTTTTTGAAGATATTGAAATATTGAGAATCGAAAGAGCCGAAGTCTACCCGGCCGCAACAGAACACATAAATGAAATGATCGAACTCATAAAAACACTCGAAAAAAAAGGTTTCGCATATAAGGCAGATGATAATTCAGTCTACTTCTCTGTTGCGAAATTCGCAAACTACGGAAAACTTTCCAAAATTGACATGCAAAACCAGATTGCAGGTGTTCGTATAAAAGCCGATGAGTATTCCAAGGAAAATACTGCAGATTTCGCATTGTGGAAAGCGTGGGATGAAAATGATGGAGACGTTTACTGGGATAGCCCCTGGGGAAAGGGAAGGCCTGGATGGCACATAGAATGCAGCGCAATGAGTATGAAATATCTCGGAAAAACATTTGATATTCATACAGGTGGCATAGATAACATGTTCCCTCATCATGAAGATGAAATTGCTCAGAGCGAAGCAGCAAATGAGGCAAAATTTGTAAATTACTGGCTACATTGTGAACACCTGCTTGTAAATGGACAAAAAATGTCAAAATCTATGAATAATTTTTACACTCTCAGGGATCTTTTAGGGAAAGGCTTTTCAGGACGTCAAATTAGATTTCTACTCTTAAGTACTCATTATAGGAAAAAATTAAACTTTACAATGGAAATCTGCGATAAAGCTGGCCAAACTCTGGAAAATTTTGATAATTTTTTCAGACGACTCGCTTTCCTTACAAAACAAAACAGCTCTGGCGATGATGCAAAAAAAATAACAAATGAGGCTTTAGATAAATTTGAAACTGGCATAGCTAAAGACTTAAACATTTCTGAGTCTATGGCTGCAATTCATTTCCTGACCCGTGAAACGAACAAATTACTGGATGCAGCCATGCTTTCTTCGAAAGGGGCTCAAAATATACTTGATACATTTAGAAAATTTGACAGTATCTTAGCTGTTTTTGACGTGGATAATGCTACTTCATTTGAGATTCCTGACCAGATTATGAAGTTAGTTGAAGAGCGTCAAAATGCGAGAAAAGATAAAAATTACGAACTTTCTGACATTCTGCGAGAAAAAATAAATTCACTTGGATGGCTTATAGAAGATACTCCACAGGGACCGAGAATAAAAGAAAAAAAATCTTGAATAAAGTTCTCTACGTAATTTCTAAATTTTAGCAAAACAGATTAACTAAAATTCTGGGTTCTATAAAGTTTCTTTCTAAACACGGCTGGCGATTCTTTTCTAATTTGCGAAAAGACCTTTGTAAAATGATACCTATCACTAAAACCTAAACTATCGGCTATTTCTTTTATTGATTTATCAGTATAATGAAGCATAAAACAGGCTCTTTCAATTCTCAATTGTCGTAAATATTTTTGTGGAGTAATACCAAAATTTTGTCTAAAGAAACGGAGAAAAGAATTTGTACTCATTGAAATTTTTGATGCCAATTCTGTGTTGGAAATACCTTTTTCACAATGATTTTTAAGTATCTCGAGAGCTTTTTTAGCCTTTGATCTATGTAATTCTCCTGATGTCTTAAGCTGTATAGATGATAAAAAATGAGAAACTAAGGAAATAGCTTTCATCGAAGCAGTATAGTTATTTTCTTTTTCATTAAATTCTATTATTTTATTTATTAACCCTAATTCAGAGTCAGAAATTTTAAATAAGAATATCTTAGACGGTAAATCAAGTTCATCAGTTTCAACAGTAAAGTGTATATAAAAATGACCGGGTTTTATTTTCCGTTTTTCATTTTTTGATGAGAATGGGGTATCCGGAGCAATAAGATAAACATAATCAGGGGAAAGTTCAAAAAACTTTCCATCAAAGAAAATCGAAGCACCTATATTATCATTCCAGTAAAAACGCCAGTAAGGAGCTGATAAATTCCTATAGTTCCACCACTCTCCTAGCTTAGTCCAGCCTATTTGTAAAACTCTGACAGATAAAGATGAAAACATATCGTTCATACTCAAATTTCTCCTCTTTAATGTTTGAAATATACACAAATATAGTGTTTTTTTTAATTTTCAACTTTTTAATTCAATGTATTTTTTTACACAAAAAGAAAAGAAATAATATTTTTTTTCTAAAAGAAATAAATAAAGGAGTATAAAAAATGAAAAACAACAAAGGGAATGGCAGTTCTTCTAGAACAAAATGGTTTAGAGAGGCAAGATTTGGGCTTTTTATTCATTGGGGGCTCTATTCATTGGCTGCACGTCATGAATGGGTAAAAAACAAAGAAAAAATATCAAATGAAGAATATCAAAAGTACTTCGATCATTTCAACCCTGATCTCTATAATCCAAAAGAATGGGCAAAAGAAGCTAAAAATGCTGGAATGAAATATTTCGTAATTACAACAAAACATCATGAAGGTTTTTGTTTATGGGATTCAAAATATACTGATTATAAAGCGACTAACACGCCATGTGGGAAAGACCTACTTAAACCTATGGTAGAAGCTTTCAGAGAAGAGGGTTTAAAAGTCGGATTTTACTATTCTCTTCTTGATTGGCATCATCCGCATTACACGGTTGACAGATGTCATCCAATGAGAGATAATGAAGAAGAACGTAAAAAGAATGCAAACAGAGATATAAAAAAATACACTGAATATCTGCATAATCAGGTTCATGAACTATTGACTCAATTTGGACAAATTGATATCATCTGGTTTGATTTTTCTTTCCCTGGAGAAGACGGAAAAGGGAGAAAAGATTGGGATTCGGAAAATCTCGTAAAATTAGTTAGAAAACTTCAACCAGATATTATGATTGACAATCGCCTTGATTTACCGGGTGTCGGTGACTTTGAAACACCAGAACAATTCCAGCCTCCTTCTCCTCTCAAAGATGAAAATGGTAATATCAAAGTCTGGGAAGCATGTCAAACTTTCTCTGGTTCATGGGGGTATTATAGAGACGAATACAGCTGGAGAGAAAAAGAAGAACTCCTCACTACATTGATAGATTGCGTAAGTAAAGGAGGAAATTTACTACTCAATGTAGGGCCTACAGCAAGAGGAGAATTTGACGAACGTGCAAAAGACAGATTGCGTTTCTTCGGTGATTGGATGAAACGTCATTCTCGCTCAATCTATTCCTGTACGGCCGCTCCAGCAGATTTTACAGTGCCACCGGGATGTAAGTTAACATATAATCCAGAAAAGGAAATTCTTTACATTCATATACTATCATGGCCATATAAATTCCTTTTTGCAGATGGAAAATCTTACTTTGAACGTGTAGAATATGCTCAGTTCCTTCACGATGGTTCTGAGATAAAAATTAAGGATATTGATGAATGGCACCTTTCACAATTTCCAGACTCTAAAAATTTATTTTCTTTTTCATTGCCTCAGAAGAAACCTGATGTGGCAATTCCAGTAATAGAAGTATTTCTCAAGAAATCAAAATAAAAAAATAGGAGGCAGATATGAAAGAAAGAAAGGCAATAGCCGTCGAGGACTCAAATCTCAAAAATGAAAAAACGGTATTGGGCGTTTTTGCAACTTGCGATCCGAGGATTGATTCAGATTCAAGAAAACGTTCTGCAAATATTGTAAAAATGGTTGCTGATAGAATTGCAGGAAGAGTTCCTGAGTTAGATGTTGTTTACAGTAAAACGCTTGTTGACGGAGAAATTCAAGCTGATATTGTGGCAAAGTCCTTTATTAAGAGCGGAGTAAAAATATTAGTATTAGCACCTGATACATGGGCTTTTCCTCAATTAACAGCAATTTCATTGCTACAGCAATTTCCGAAGGACACTCCTTTCAATATTACATGCGGCAATAGTGGTCCTAAACCTGGAGTAGTGTACGCACATGCTCTTAATGGTGCACTCGCACAATATGGCAGGCTTGCTCATCTCAATGTAGGCTCATGGCCTGACACTGGACTTGAACCTGAAATGTCGAAACAAACTGAAGATGACCTCATTGACTGGGTATGGGCAGCTAAAACTGCGGTCTCTTTGAGAGGAAAAAGAATAGTCGTATTTGGTCATGATTCAATGGGGATGGAAACTGCACTCGCTCACGTAATAGCAACACGAAACAAATACGGCATTGAAATTACTCGTCTGGATATGAAACTCCTCGCAGATATGCTTAATAAAAAAGCTTATGATAAAAAAGAATTAGGGGAACTTCGCAGTTGGATTGATAAACATATTGGAAAACGCCTTGAAGTCCCAACGCAGGAGGACAACGAAAGGTTCAATCAAAGCCTTGCTATGTATTTAATACTCCGGGATCTTATCAAAGATATAAATGGTATTGGTGGAGGATTCATGAGTCAACTCGAATGGGGTTCAGATTTGCGTGGTATTCCTTTGCCAGTGGCAGACGTAATGGAATCTTTATTTAATAGTTCTTTTGACCATAATGGTCCCAAAAGACCACTTCCATTTGGCACTGAAGCTGACGTACAGGGGATTCTAACTATGCTATTTATGTCAGAACTCACAGGCGGGAATCCTCCTCTTTTCATGGATTTCAGAAAAGTATGGGAGCCATGGGAAATCAAAAAAGCAGCTGATGAACTCAAAATAAAATACACAAATAAAGATAAGTGGGCAGAAAAAGGATTTGTAGACGGAGATAATTCCGGAAGCGCATCTTTTGACTGGGCGGCTCTACCAGGAGCTTCTGTAGAAGAAATAATGAAAAATGTATCTATGCCTCTTGCGGACAAAGGTTATTTCCCCGGAATGGGAAATAGTGTCACATTCATCACTCCGGAAGGAATCGAAGGTATAGCAGGCAGACTCGCATATAGTTCACTTTCAAATTCATTCACTTTAATGTGGGACGAAGCAGAAACAATTTCAATGCCTCAAAAACTCAGTGAAAAAGTTCGTCATACATCAACGTGGTCATGGCCACACACATATGTATGCCCAAAATACGCAACCATGTTTGAATACAAACATTATGCTCCTGCAAATCACTTCCATATGATATGGGGATTAAAACCTGCAAGACTCCAGTTCTGGATGGATCTTACAGTTACTTTATCAGGAAACTTATGGTCGGCAAGACCAACATTTGTTCCTGGAGTAGACAGACCAATTCCTCTTCTTTATCTTTTAAATGGTGGAGAAAATACAACAAAACTCTTTCTTAACAAATGAGTTAAACTTAGATTTTGCGTTTGGTCATTGTGGTGAGGCGAAGCGGAAAAGGATGCTGGATAACCGGTCCAAATTCTTTTTCCGCAAGCGTATACACCACAATAGCCTCTTCTTGGAGTTCAATCAGCCAAAAATATGAAGAATTAAAAAACGAACCGCATTAAACTCATAAGATTTTTATATTACCCTAGTTATAATCTTTTGGCTGTTTGAACCACAAAATTTAGCTTAAATTCTCAGGAGTTTTTCAGTGAATATCAGGGAACTATAGCATTGTGTTCCCTGAGAAGTGATTTTATCTGGTCTAAATCGAGTTTTAGAGGAGTAATTCCGCTTTTTGCTGAAAGGACAGCCATTGCACCAGCGGCTTGCCCCATAGCCATACACGGAGCCTGAACACGCAAACCGCTATGAGCGAGTCTGTCAGCAGAGATGTTTCTGCCGGCAGCAATAAAGAAAGTGCTTTTTTTAGGTATCATTGCCCCTCTTGGTATTGTAGGAACAATACCATCTTTTAATTTCCAATATTTCCATTCTTTACTGTCAATTCCATGTAAATCTACGCCGTAAATTGCGTAACATAGAGAATCTTCCCATACTTTTCCTTTTTCAAAATCATCTAATGTAATAAATATTTCACCATCAATTTTTGCTGTTTCCCTAACTCCAATTTCTGGAAAAACATTCTCAAGAGAAATATTTTCAAGTCCTGCTTGTCTTTTTAACCATTTAAAAATTCTTGAGACAGCTCTACGTCCTTCAAGTTCAATCTCGGTTCTTCCTTCACTTGTGCGGGCAAGATGATTTGTTCTAATATGATTTGCATTTATTCCTCTTGACCATATTATCTGTTTGGGATCGGGGATATCAATTCGCCAACAGCCGTCTTCTGGCTTTAACTCATTTAATTCTATTGCTTTTACAAAGTTTTTTCTAAGTGCTTCAAAATCCAGCTTTTCTATGTCATACCCAGAAATTGTGAACGATAGTGTTGATGGTTGAGTTTCATCTGTTATTATAAGAGGAAGACCTGCTATTTCTGCGAGATTCGCATCGCCAGTACAATCGATTAATACCTTTGCGTTAAAATTTTTAAGTCCCGTTTTTGTACATACAGTAAGTCTCCAGATATTATCAGAATAAACAAGCTCTGCTGGCATTGAATGAAGGAGTAGTTCCGCTGAAGATTCAATCAATACTTCATCACAAACAGAAGCAAAAATATACGGATTTATAACGAGATGCCACTGTTTTGGATTGGATATATCAGGGGCATTTTTGCCCAATCTTGAAATAGTTTTTGTCACAAGTTCCCAAGCAATTCCCGAGATAATCTGTTTCCCCCAGGCAAAGAAAACGCCCGGAGCCGCGATACCAGCATTTACAATAGTTCCACCTAATCTTGAAGTTTTTTCAATAAGAAGAGTCTTTGCTCCTGCTCTTGCTGATTGAATAGCTGCTACTACACCTGCTGTTCCTCCTCCTACAATTATAACATCATAATTATTTTGTATCTTCATATTATACAATCCGTTAAATTTAGATTTTAAAATACAACTTTATTGAGAGGGTATTCTACAATGCCTGTGGCGCCTGCTTCTTTTAGTTCAGGAATAAGATCACGAACAATAAATTCATCTACAATAGTGTTAAGGGCAAACCACCCATCTTCAGCCAGAGGAGAGATTGTAGGTTTTTCCAGGGCAGGAAGCTTTTGTAAACAAAACTCAAGTTTATCTTTTGGAATATTTAACATTAATCCGACCTTTCCCTCCGCACTTAAAGCGGCTCTTAATAGTAAAGCAAGTTTTTCTATTTTCTTTCTTTTAAAATCATCATTCATTGAATTTTTATTGGCTATAAAGCGAGTAGTACTTTCACAGATAACGTCTATGATTTTAAGTTTATTTGCACGCAAAGATGAGCCCGTCTCTGTAATTTCAACAATTGCATCAGCCAGACGGGGCGGTTTTACCTCTGTTGCTCCCCAACTGAATTCGACTTTTGCCTTCACTCCATTTTCTGCGAGATATTTTCTTGTAATACCGACTGCTTCTGTTGCAATTCTTTTTCCTTCAAGGTCTTTTACGGTTTTTATATCTGAATCCTCTGGAACTGCAAGAACCCATCTAAGAGGAGCTCTCCCTACTTTTCCATAAACTAACTCAGCAACTTCAAGCACGTCAGAGCCATTTTCAATAATCCAATCTTTTCCTGTAAGCCCACAATCGAGTATGCCTTCTTCGACATAACGAGACATTTCCTGAGCTCTAATAAGCATACATTCTATTTCAGGATCATCTATAGATGGATAATACGAACGTTCTGGTATATTGATTTTATAACCCGCTTTTCGAAACATTTCAACGGTACTCTTTTCCAGACTACCCTTTGGTATACCAAGCGACAACTTTTTCATTCTTACCTTCTCCCTATTACTTTATTAAAATTTTTTCTCTGTAACTTAATTTCATTTGCGACTTTCGCAAGAAGAAAAAAAATGAAAAAGCGGGAACTCATTGCCCCGCTTTTTATGATGAAATAGACTTTATTTCGATAATCTACTTTTTCTTTGAGCGTTTTGCATTTATTGCAGCTTGAGCAGCGGCAAGTATTGCAACAGGAACTCTAAATGGACTGCATGATACATAGTTAAATCCATTTATGAAACAAAATTCAACAGAACTCGGTTCTCCGCCATGTTCGCCGCAAATACCTATCTTGAGTTTAGGTTTTGTTTTTCTTCCTTCTTTTACTGCGTGGGATATCAAGAAACCAACTCCTTCTCTGTCAAGTACCTGAAATGGATCATTATTTAAAAGTCTCTTATCAAGATAGTCATGCATAAATCCACCAATGCCATCACGACTAAACCCAAAGCTCATCTGAGTAAGGTCATTAGTGCCAAAGGAGAAGAATTCCGCTTCTTGAGCCATTTTCCCTGCCAGAATAGCGGCTCTTGGGATTTCAATCATTGTTCCATAGAGAAAATCAAGTTTTTTCAATTTGAATTTTGCTTTTATTTCCTCGGCAATAGAATCAACAATTTTTTTCTGATTTTTCAATTCACTTACATCGCAAGTGACTGGAATCATGATTTCTGGATAGCACTTTACGCCTTTTTTCTGAAGTTCTGCAGCAGCTTCGAGAATTGCACGAACCTGCATTTCTGTGATTTCAGGAAAACTTACGCCCAGGCGAACTCCTCTATGTCCCATCATTGGGTTTGTTTCGTGGAGGCTTTCACCGCGTTTTTTTACGTCTTCAACAGTGATTCCGAGCGAATCCGCAAGTTCCTTCTGTTTTTCCGGGCTTTGTGGTACAAATTCATGAAGTGGAGGATCAAGAAGCCTGATAGTTACAGGCAGATTTTTCATTGCCTTTAAGGTATCCTTAATATCTTTTTTTACATATGGGAAGAGTTCAGAGAGAGCTTTTTTCCTTTCTTCTGTGTTTGAACTTAAAATCATTTTTCTTAAGAAGAATAGAGGCTGTTCACTCCCGGCGCCATAGAACATATGTTCTGTCCTGAATAATCCTATACCTTCTGCCCCGAAAGAACGAGCAAGTGCGGCATCTTCAGGTGTATCTGCATTTGTTCTCACTCCCATAGTTCTGAATTTATTTGCAATTGCCATGAACTTTTTGAATGAGGGATTTTCAGATGCTTCTATTGTGGCTAAAGCGCCTTCATAAACAAATCCACGCGTTCCATTCAAAGATATAGTATCTCCTTCTGAATAGGACTTCCCAGCAACATTCATTTTCTTTGCGTCGAGATCAATCTTAATATCACTTGCACCTACGATACAGCATTTTCCCCATCCTCTGCACACAAGAGCAGCATGAGATGTCATTCCGCCACGAGCAGTAAGAATTCCCTGAGCAGCACGCATGCCCTCGACATCTTCCGGATTTGTTTCTTCACGTACGAGAATTACTTTTTTACCTTTTTTTGATGCAAGTACTGCATCGTTTGAACTGAAAACGATTTCGCCCACAGCTCCACCGGGTCCTGCAGGTAAGCCTTTTGCAATTATGGTTGCATTACTTTCTGCTTTAGGATCAAGAATTGGATGGAGTAATTCATCAAGCTGTGCTGGAGAAACCCTCATTACCACTTCTTCCTGTGTAATGAGTTTTTCTTTCAACATATCCATAGCCATGTTGAGGGCGGCAGTTCCAGTCCTTTTCCCTACGCGGCACTGAAGCATATAGAGTTTGCCTTCTTGAATTGTGAACTCGATATCCTGCATATCTTTGTAATGTTTTTCGAGTTTTGAGCGGATATCGCAGAGTTCTTTATAAACTTTTGGCATTGCGGTTTCCAGTGATTCAAGGTGTCGATTTTGATCATTCTTTGTGGCTTCATTAAGAGGATTAGGTGTTCTGATTCCTGCAACAACGTCTTCTCCTTGAGCATTTACAAGCCATTCACCATAGAATTTATTTTCACCGGTAGCTGGATTTCTGCTGAAAGCAACACCTGTAGCAGAATTTGAGCCCATATTTCCGAAAACCATACTTTGAACGTTAACGGCTGTGCCCCAATCATCGGGAATTCCCTCTATACGGCGATAAGCAACAGCTCTTTTTCCGTTCCAACTTTTGAAAACAGCCCCAATTCCGCCCCAAAGCTGCTTTATTGCATCATCAGGGAAATCTTTACCGAGAACTTCCTTAACTTTCTTTTTGAATTCATCACAAAGATATTTTAAATCATCAACAGTAAGGTCTGTGTCAGATTTATAACCTTTAGAATGTTTTAACTGTTCGAGCATATCATCAAGCTGTTTTCTTATCCCCTTTCCATCGGCAGGTTCGATACCTTCAGCCTTCTCCATAACAACATCCGAATACATCATAATAAGCCTGCGATAAGCATCATATACAAAACGCTCATTATTTGTTTTTGCAATGAGTCCGGGGATTGTCTTTGAGCAAAGCCCTACATTCAAAACCGTTTCCATCATTCCAGGCATTGATTTACGGGCTCCTGAGCGGCAAGAAACAAGAAGAGGATTTTTTGAATCGCCAAATTTCATTCCCATTTCATTTTCAACAAATTTAAGGGCATCTTTCACCTGTGCTTCAAGTTCTTTAGGATATTTCATTCTATTTTTGAAATATTCTACACAGCATTCTGTGGTAATGGTAAATCCAGCAGGAACCGGTAATTTCAGTTTTGCCATTTCTGCCAGATTTGCGCCCTTTCCACCCAAAAGTTCTTTCATCTTAGCATTGCCGTCAACTTTCTTGCGGCCAAAAACGTAGACATACTTCTTTTTGCTTGGCATTTTTTCCTTTCCTTTTTTTTGTTTTTTTGAAATTAAATTATTCTAATTTGCATATAAATTTATTCCATAGAAAGAGAAAGCGTCAAGAAAATAGCAGGTATTAAGATATTTTCAAATTAAAGTTTTATTTATTGAAAATTTTCAAATGCCCTGATAATCTCCTGTTCTCTGGGGTGTCCTTGATAATTGAGGAGCATAAAAACTCCGTTAACAATTACTTTATGTTTTATTCCGAGTATATTTATTTCTCCGCTTTCCCTTATCTTTTCAAGTTTCTGCCGTTGTTCAGGTTTACTAATATCATATTTATAAACTTCAAACCGAACACCATCAAGAACAAGAACAGCCCCTTCGCTAGCCTTAATCATCTCAGCAAGAGCCGGGTAAATTTTCTCGGCCTTCAATCCAGAATCGTCAAAGTAAGTAATTATGTCAACGATTGTTTTGTGTTCATTATGAACAGTAGAACAAGAAGAAAAAAAGAATACAAAGAAAATTACTATAATTGTAAAAACTTTTAAAATTTTCATTTTTTTTAATGATTAGAAGCCGTAAGTTAGCATACAAATAAAAAAAATCAAAAGGAATTATCTTCTTCCTGAACTTTTTTTTATCCTAAATTAAGCAGTTGCTATTTAAGTTGAAAGGGGAAGCACGGTCTGCCCTTGCTCTCTGATGCTGGGGGATATCGCATTTTGCCGTAGAATTTCCTGAAAGCTTGAGCAAGGAAGTGCACCCATCTGGGTCCTTGACTCAACTGCACGGCATAGGATTATAATTTGCACACAGTTTATTTTTTTTTCAGTTTTTGCTCGATTCACCCGCAAAATTTAGGTTTATAGTCACTGACAGGAAAGAGAATGCAAAGACTTTCGAAAATAATATAGTCAAGTCAATGCACGAAAGAAGATTAAATTTGTGAAAAAGAATCAGATAAGAACCACAACAAAGTGTAATCCTACCTATTCATTATTTGAATTTAAAATTATCCTGCAATTAGAATTTCTACAAAGAACCCAGTGAATTTGACTTCATTTATTGTCTAATCTCTATTTAAGTAAAATTTCGATTCTTAAGTATCAATGAGTATTTTTATTCCGAGCTCCCCTCTCGTAAGGGAAAGCAATTTTTCATGACTTTTCATTTTTTTCAATCTTATCTCCTCTCCGGACAACAAATCTTTTACTTTTTCTCCTTTGAAGAAATTTAGATCAATAATTAAATTTGCTTTTTCCCTTATTTCAGGAATAAATACAAAGAGTAGATTTTTTTTACCAGACCTACCTGCAACCACGTGGGTGAAATTACTGAAATCTTTCGAGCTTTTTTCGTTAACGTAAAAAGGATTCTCTTCGCTAAATACAACAATTAGTTCCTCAAGAAAATTCTCAAAATCAAAGTATCGTTGTTTATCATATTCATTTCCAAGATATGTTCCACAAAAAATAATTCTCCCTTTTCCAAATTGGCACATGGATATTATATTAGAATCTCTATCGTAATTTGAGAGGATTTCTAATTTTGAATCATTCTGAACAGGACACAACCATTGTGTTGGCTTAAGTGAAAATTTCTTTTTATTAAATAAGACTTTTATCGTTTTATCCTCAATTTTTCTACGACCTATTTCCTGTATTCCAGTAGCTAAAGCAATATGCCTGTCAATTGGATACCTGTATATGCCATATCTATCCCATGCACCTGTCTCACATTCACAGAAAATTACTCCACCTTCATTTACAAAATCCAGTAATTTTTCAGTTGTCCTGTCATCCATTACATTTGCTCTGGGGATAAAGAGTATTTTTATATCTTTCAATTCATCAAGGTGCTCTTCCTCCACAAAAGAACATGGAATATTTTTCACAGTCAAAGCTTTAAAATACCCTCTCATATCAGATAACACTCTAGCAGCATTTGATTCTTGCGAAAAGTGTAGATAATAGCTCTGAGGACTAAAAAATATTCCTACTTTTGGAGTAAACCTTTTATAATTTGCGAAAATCGCAGAATATTCTTTCATTGTTTTAGCAGTTATGCCTATCCCTTTCAATCTTTGTTGACTCATACCATCATTTCCAATTATGCCAAATCCCGACGATTCCGTACCAAAGACTTCATCTCTCCAACACCAAAAAAGAATTGTTGAAGCCCCGTGTGCAACGGCTTCCCAAACCCATTTTTGCTGTTTGTATGGAGGAACAGGGTCAAAGACGTCAAATCCTATTCCAACCCGTCCCCCTTGTAACTCACTTACCCAGAAAAGTTTTCTTCTAGCGGCAGAAGCAATAGCTGTCATTGCCATCACATAATCTGTATATGGCTGATCCCACCACATAGGAAAATTTGAACATCCAACTCCATCAAGAGAATCCGCAAGATACCAATCATTTCCCCTGTTCAATGCTTGTTCCATATGCGAATTGCCTGTCATATTATAACAGGGACACGGTCCATGGATTGTTACTGGGCGTTGTGGATCGATAGATTTTATGAGTTCATACCTTCTGGCCGCATGTCTATTTGTTCTTTCCGTAAGAAAATGCTGAAATGCCATCATATCAGTATAGGGGCGTGGTGGAAACTTTCCAGGAAAAACGTCTTCCCACAAATGATATCTTCTCAACCATGAAGAATTGAGTTTTTCAAGAGAACCATATTTTTCTTCAAGCCATTTACGATATGCTGAAACAGTATAATTACAATAACAGACGTATCCATCTGCCTGAACATTCCATCTTATCTCATTCCAACAATCCCAACCGGCAATATTTTTGCGATTTTTAAAGTGAGTAACTGTCTTTTCAATAAAGTCCATCATGAGTTTATTTGCTTCAGGATGATCAAAACAGGCACCCGGAGTTATGCCAAAGTGGATTTCATTTCTATTCGAAGAAATCACTTTATGTCCCATATTTGTAACCATGTAAGAGTCGGGAATCTCCCTTTCTATCCAATAAGGTTGAACTTCAGATATAGTACTTAAAACAAGATTCAATCCATTTTTTTCTGCTATATCTGCCAATTTATCGTAATCATCAAAAATAAATTTCCCCTTTTTCGGTTCAATCCAACTCCATAAGAGCCATAACTGCACTGTGTTAAGTCCAGAATCCTTTATACGTTTAAAATCATCTTCCCAATATTTTTGATTCGGGAAAGGCGGTCTGTAATACTGCGTTCCAAAATTAATCATATTTTTCTCCTCTTTTTATTGTGGTGAAAGCATATATGCATATGCATCTTTGCGAGAAATTATATTTTTTTCATAGAGATCTTTCAAACTTTTGTCCATAGTAATCATTCCATCCTTTGCGGACATTTCTATTGTTGAATTTATCAGGTGAGTCTTGCCATCTCGTATCAGGGCTTTCACTGCCGGAGTTCCAACGAGTACTTCAAATGCAGCTACGCGCCCTTTTCCATCTCTGCGTGGCAACAATCTTTGAGAAACTATTCCCAACACAGAACCTGCAAGCTGCATTCGTATCTGATTTTGCTGATGTGATGGAAATGAATCAATAATTCTATCAATACTCTGAGCACAATCATTCGTGTGAAGTGTTGCAAAAACAAGATGGCCTGTCTCAGCTGCAGTCAAAGCGGCTGCAATGGTTTCAGGATCGCGCATCTCTCCGACTAAAATTACATCGGGATCTTGTCTTAGCACATATTTTAATGCATTGGAAAATGAGAGTGTATCTGAGTGCAATTCACGTTGTTCAACAACTGCCCTCTTGTTACTATGCACATACTCGATGGGGTCCTCTATGGTGATAATATGGCATGCTCTACTGGAATTTATTATATCTATTAGACAAGCTAAAGTGGTACTTTTTCCGTGCCCTGTTGGACCTGTCATTAAAAAAAGCCCCTGTCGTTTATGAGCAAGTTCCAGGAGAACTTTTGGTAAACCGAGTTCTTCTGGACCCGGTATTCTCTTTGGTATCACTCTTACAGCGATAGCTACATTCCCTCTCTGAAAAAAGCCATTTATTCTAAAACGGAAGACAGCTTCTTTACCTGCATCTTCCCCATGAGTTCGCTTTATATTGACACTAACAGCGAAATCTATTTCGCGTTTTTCTTCAAAACTTTCTCGTTGTTTTTGATTCAATATACCGAAGAGAATTCTTTTTGTATCATTAGCCGTAAGAGATTCCGTATCAAGAGATTGTATTTCGCCATTAACCCTGACATATGGCGGTGAACCTGCAGTAATTAGAAGATCACTTGCATTATTAGCTACTGCAGAATGTAAGAGACGTTTCATATTAAGGACTTTTTCCGAATCGCTATCTTCAGAAAATCTAAAAGTTTCAGTCCCCGTTTCCATTCCCTGAGTCAAGAAGAAAAATTCTTCCTTGTTTGTAGCTGCTGCAGCTCCGTCTTCAATAGTTATTTTTCCTTCCTTATAAAGTTCGGCAAGAGATCTTGCAAAAGTTCGCATTCCTTCCTCATAGCCGCGTTTCATAATCTCTTCTAAATCGGAGAAACTTCTTGAAGCAATTGTCTTTCTTGATAGTGGTGTTGAAAGCAAGATTTCGAGAGCTGGATATAATTTCTCATTATCATCAGCCGAAGGAAGAAGACGATGCGCAACTATTCCTTCAAGAGCAAGAGAAAGATCCTCTGCTGCCTGCTCGCGAAGATGATCCGGAAAATGATTAACTATCCTCTCTATGCAAAGAGTAACATTAGCTGTATGAACAGTAGAAATAACGAGGTGCCCCGTAAGCGCCGCATTTAATGCAGCTTTCATAGTCTCAAGATCCCTCATTTCTCCTATTACAATAACATCTGGGCTCTCTCTTACAACATTTCGAAGGGCCTCCGAAAAGTCAGGCGTATCTGCTCCAAGCTCTCTTTGCGTTACAATACTTTTCTTATCATTATGCAAATATTCTATCGGATCTTCAATTGTAATTATATGTTTCGCAAAGTTTTCATTAATATGATTGACGATAGCAGCAACTGTAGTAGATTTTCCACTTCCTGCAGGGCCACAAAGCAAAATAAGACCACGTGGTTTTTCAGCGAGTTTTTCCAGAACAGATGGCAATGAAAGCTCTTGAAAACTCATATTCGAAATAGGAATAAAACGCGCAACAAAAGAAAGAGCTCCCTGTTTTATAAAGAAATTAACCCTGTATCTCATTGAGGTGTCAAGGGAAATTCCGGCATCACAACTTCCTCGTTCTGCTATACGTTTGTTTAACTCAGGCCTCAAATACCTCTCTGCAAAAGCCCTAATAGAATCCTGATCGATAATTTTATCTGACGCAGTCTTTATAGTATTTCCAATTTTATAGAATGCTTTTTTATCTGGAAAAACAAATAAATCAGCAGCTAATTTATGAGGCATAGCCCTCATTAATTCAATTATATCAGTAAAGTTACTCATACTCACAGTTTTAATAAGAATCAGGATTTTTTGAAAAAATACTATATATTTTTTTCATATCAAATTTATTTGTCCTATCATAGTTATAAATTCCATTTTGTTCTTGTTCAACATCTGTAAGTTGGGTATAACAATACCCGCAGATATGAGGTAAAGATAGTAATGCATCAACCTGTCCTTCAAGTCTTGAATAAAATTCATTTGAAGTTTTTGGCCCCTCTCCATATCCCCATGAGTCATTGGAGAATTTTTCACCATGAATCCATTTTATCCCACCAAATTCATCTACAATATATGGTTGCTCTTCATAATCGCATTCTTTTTCAGGAAAATTCCTCCATACTGAACCATTATTATTTTCAGGACTCAATTGTTTTTTTAATTTCTCTGGATCTTGTTCATAATTGTGAACTGTCCACAAATCAGTTTTTACATGCACATATCCACTTGCATCATTTACGGGCCTTAATGGATCAAGCGCCTTAGTTATATCATACAAGTCAGCATGAAGCCTGTTATGTTGAGCTTTGTCAAGTATTTCAGCTGTCTCATTAAGCGGTGTCCATGCAATTATAGAGGGATGATTCCTATCTCTTAAAACACATTCAGCCCACTCTGAAATATAATTTCTCGCTGCAATCATAGAACTCAAATTTGCACCCCAACTTGGGAATTCCGCCCATGTCAGGTAGCCAAGTTTATCTGCCCAATAATGAAAACGCTCTTCAAAAACTTTCTGATGTAAACGCGCTCCATTAAACCCTGCTTTCATCGAAAGCAAAATATCATTCTTCAATGAACTATCTGACGGGGCTGTCCATATCCCATCAGGATAAAATCCCTGATCGAGAACAAAACGTAAATAGTATGGTTTATTATTTAAATAGAAACGGCCATTTTCCAGATGCACTTTCCGCATTCCTGCATAGCTACGAACCTTATCCTGAAGTTTTTTTCCGTCCCATAACTCAAATTCTATGTCATACAAAAAAGGATTTTCAGGCGACCATATTTGAGGATTGCGAATTTCGCAAAAAAATGGCAATCCGTCAGAAGCAACAGATTCAATCTCCGTGATTAGCTTTTCATTAGCAAATATTTTTGTCTTTAACTTCATTAAACTGTTCGTCCTATAGAAAAGCGGAATGAAAATAAACTTATTTGAATCAATATCAGGTATTATTTGACAGGACTTTATATAAGTATCACCAAGCGCTTCCAGCCATACAGTCTGCCATATGCCAGTTGTTCTGGTATAAAGACATCCGTAAGAATTAAATTTTGTTGATTGCTTCCCAAGAGGTTGTACTCCAGACCGACAAAAATCTGAGACTTTTAGAACAATAGAATGTTCTCTTTCAATTTCAACAAAACGTGTTATATCAAAAGAAAAAGAGGAACTGCCGCCAAAATGCCTACCGACAAAATTTCCATCTATATAAAGTTCTGCTTCATAGTCAACCGCAGCAAAATTAATCATAATTCTCTTTCCCTGCCATTCCTTTGGCAGAGATATTTTCCTCTGGTACCACATCACCTCAATAAAATCCTTATATTCTACTCCAGATAACTTACTCTCAGGACAAAAGGGCACAACTATTTTGTCATCAAAACCATTACTCTTGAAAAATTCACGTTCATCGCCACTACGTGAGAAATCAAAAGAATACGTCCATTCACCATTCAAATTTAACCAATCTTCCCTCTCAAATTGAGGACGTGGGTATTCAGGACGTGGAATAAGGTAAGATTTTTTTTTCATAAATAACTCTCCTAATTTTTTGAATATTCAGAAATTACAGCTAATACTTCAAGGGTTTCATTTCCAAGAGCTTTTATTGAATGGCCTCTCCCTGCTCCCGTAAGAGAACTATCGCCTTCATTTAATATAAAGATATCACCATTATCATTGATTTCTGCAGTTCCTTTTAAAATATAAAACACCTCTTCTTCATTTTCGTGTTTATGAAAACCTATACTTGAACCAGGCTCTATAATGAGTCTGGCAAAAAGCCTTGTTTTTGCTTTTAGTTCGGAACCTGGTTCCCATAACTTTTCAATTTTTACTTCACCTTCACCTCCCCGCATTTTTTTGCGGTTTTCAAGAGTATAATTACCTTTCGTTTTTATCATTTTTTTCTCCTTCAATTTTTCAATTTATCTTTTAAATTTTTAACAACTGTAGAAATTATCTTTATTCTGGAAAAAAGCTTGGATTCAGCCTCAACAATTGTCCATGGAGCATAGGAGGTATTGGTTCTATATAGCATTTCCTCGGCAGCTACTTTATATTCTTTCCATTTTTCACGGTTTCTCCAATCTTCTTCAGTAATTTTCCACTTTTTATACTCATTTGTCTCGCGTTCTCTAAATCTTCTTAATTGTTCCTCTGGAGAAATTTGAAGCCAGAACTTGCAAATCAACGCTCCAGAACCGTACAAACAATATTCCATCTCATTTATCTCATCATATGCCCGACGCCAATCTGATACATCACAAAAGCCCTCAACTCGTTCAACCAGAACACGTCCATACCAACTGCGATCAAAAATAACAAAGTGCCCTTTTTTAGGAAAATTTTTCCAGAATCTCCATAAATAGTGATGACTCAATTCCATTTTATCCGGAGCGGAAACAGGTATTACATCAACACCTCTGGGATCAAGCCCCTGAATCAAGCGCCTTATTGCACCACCTTTTCCAGCGGCATCACAACCTTCAAAAACAATAATAACAGGTAATCTTTTTCTGTATGCTTTCAATTCGAGATGAAGTAAATCCTCCTGTAAACCATCAAGTCTATTTTTATATTCTTCTCTTGAGAGCGAAAGACTTAAATCTATATCATCAAGAGAAATTTTTTCTTCCTTAATATCATCAGATGTTTTATATATATTCGCATTTTTCGCAGAATACTCTTTCACTAAAGAATCCATGAATTCTGCTGTTTTTTCAAGTAATTCTCTTCTGGCAGTTTTCAGATCATTTGCATTAATTCTTAGCCACGGAGCATAGGAAGTAGAAGTTTCAGAAATAAGATTATCCATCACATCAGTATAATCTGCAAAATTTTTGTTTTGTTTCCAATCCTCATTAGAAACCCGCCAGCGAGTATTTTTATTCTTCTCAAGCTTCTTCAGTCGTTTTTTTTGTTCTTTTTTGCTTATCTCAAGATAGATTTTCAAGATTGCGGTGCCATTAGCAGCCAATGTTTTTTCGAAGTCTTTTATCCATCTTATGGTCATTCCCGATTTTTTATATCCTGACTCTACTAATTCTCCATAGTAACTTCTCTCATAAATAGCTATACGCCCGGCTTCAGGAGTATACAACCAATATTTCTGAAAAAAAATACGATTAACCGACTCTGAGAGAAGAGAAGCTGTAATCAACCTATAACCACGTGAATCAAAAAGTTGGATAAGCGCAGATATAAACCTGCCACGCCCTGCTGCAGAAGGTCCCTCAAAAATAATAAGCAAAGGTATTTTCTTTTCCCTCAACTTCCTCTGCAATTCACCTAAATGCTGCTCAAGTTCTTTTGGAATATCTCCTTTTCTTGACAAGGATAAAACTCCTAAAAAAATATTTAACAATCAAAAATAAAAATAAATTTAATACGGGATTTTGTTTTTGCAAAATAAAAGAATCTGTCCTTATATTGAAATTTTCATCGTTTCAATATAACTCGAACAAATTGGAACCTTGAATAAGAAATATCCTGTCTATACCAGACCCTAATAAAAATATATAAAGTTCTGTTTAGTAATCTGAAGAATACAATAGTAATATGTAATTTCCTGAAATTTTTATTTTTTACAGATATATTTTGATTTTAG
>ERZ795046.1792-NODE-1792-length-20459-cov-8.958342_pt1 | contig 20459 bp, 20 predicted proteins | sample MGYA00375130_ERZ795046 | MGnify/ENA primary metagenome ERZ795046 (study PRJEB30175, sample SAMN05720202) | activated sludge metagenome | isolation source: anaerobic digester from wastewater treatment plant | place: Japan | collected 2015-05-15 ...
CATTTTGCAAGCACATCTTTCCTTAAAGGGACTATATTTTCTCTCGCAATTACTTTTCCACCTATTGCAGCCTGTATTGCTACCTGGAACAATTGTCTTGGAATTATCTTTCTCAATTTCTCTACTAAACTTCTTGCTTTTGGGTATGCTTCCTCTTCTGGAACCATAAATGAGAGAGCATCCACTTTTTGTCCATTTAGAAGGATATCCACTAAAACTATATTTTCTTCTCTAAAACCAATAAACTCATAATCAAGCGAGCCATAGCCTTTTGTAATAGATTTTAACTTATCATAAAATTCGGTTATTATTTCAGAAAGAGGAAATTCATACTTTAGTATTACTCGACCTTCTGAAATATATTCCATATTTTTATATGTACCTCTTTTTGTTTTTGATAGCTCCATAATTTGACCTATGTAATCAGGAGGAGCTATTACAGAAGCATTGATATATGGCTCTTCTATTTTTTTAACTTTTGCTCTATCTGGAAATTTTGATGGATTATCTACCATTATGACTTCATCATTAATTAAAGTAACTCTGTATACTACAGAGGGTGATGTCATTATAATTTCCTGTTCATACTCTCTATCCAGTCTTTCTGAAATTATCTCCATATGTAATAAACCCAAAAAACCACATCTAAAACCATAACCTAAGGCAGCTGATGTTTCAGGTTCAAAAACAAAAGATGGATCATTCAAACGGAGCTTATCAAGTGAATCTCTTAGTTTCTCATATTCATTGGGATTTATTGGATACAACCCTGCATAGACAAAAGATGTTGCTTTTCTATAGCCTGGATAAGGCTCTTCTGTGGGATTATTTGCTTCGGTTACAGTATCTCCGACTGTTACACTATGGGCATCTCTTATTATTGCTGTAAAATAACCTACTTCACCGGCTGCTAATTCATCTTTTTGGGTTAAACCTAATCTAAATACGCCTATTTCTTCTACTGTGTATTCTTGTCCATTTGACATAAACATTATTCTCATACCTTTTCTTATAACACCAGAAAAAACTCTTATATGAGCCACAACACCTTTGTAGGTGTCATAATGTGAGTCAAAGATCAATGCTTTTAATTTTTCATCTTTTGGTGCTTTTGGGGGTGGTACTTTCTCTTTTATTGTCTTAAGAAGCTCTGGAACACCTATACCATTTTTTGCTGACACTAAAAGTATTTCATTTTCATCAATACCAAGGAGATCAATAATCTGTTTTTTTGTTCCTTCGACATCAGCTTGCTTTAAATCAATTTTATTTATTACAGGAATGATTGTTAGGTCATATTCCATTGCTAGATATGTATTTGCTACAGTTTGAGCTTCAACGCCCTGAGAAGCATCAACAAGTAATATTGCTCCTTCGCAAGCTGCAAGACTTCTTGAAACTTCATAACTAAAATCGACATGCCCTGGAGTATCTATAAGGTTGAATATGTAAAGTTCACCGTCAAAGTTATATTCAAGCCTTATAGGATGGGCTTTTATTGTTATACCTCTTTCTCTTTCAAGATCCATTGAGTCCAATACTTGCGATTCAGTTACTTTATAAGAGAGATCGCTTAACTCAAGAAATCTATCAGCAAGAGTAGACTTCCCATGGTCAATATGAGCGATTATACAAAAATTTCTAATATTATTTAAGTTTTCCATATTTAATAGTATAACTAATTATAATTTATCCACACATTTTTAATAAATGTTGTTGAAAGTGTGGATATAATTGTTGAAAACTTTTGTTAACTTTGTTGAAAAAGGAGGATAAAAAGATTAATGCAAAATTCCACAATTGTTAGTATCGTTATGGGCAGTGACAGTGACCTAAAGCTATGTATGGAGGCATGTCATATATTTGATGAATTCGATGTTTCTTATGAAGTTAAAGTAATCTCTGCTCACAGAAATACTGAAGAATGCATTAAATTTGCTAAAGAAGCCAAAGATCGCGGTATACAGGTTATAATTGCTGCAGCAGGAATGTCTGCTCATCTTGCAGGTGTTACAGCAGCAAATACAGTTTTACCAGTTATTGGTATTCCCCTTTGCAGAACCAGCCTTTTAGGGTTGGATGCTCTTTTTTCAACAATACAGATGCCTCCAGGAATACCTGTTGCAACAGTTGGAGTTGATTCTTCTGCTAATGCAGCTTTCCTTGCATTACGTATTCTTGCACTTAAAGATAAAAATTTAGAAGAAAAACTGATTAACTACTCTGAAAAGATGAAAAAATCTCTAATTGAAAAACAGGAAAAAGTGGAGAGGAGTCTAAATGATTCAAAATAAAGTAATTTACGAAACTAACCTTATAGATATTAAGCTTCTTAAAAGAGGCAAAGTAAGAGATATATACGATTTAGGAAAACACCTATTATTAATTTCAACGGATAGATTGTCAGCTTTTGATGTTGTGTTTAGAGAGCCTATTCCAAATAAGGGCATTGTTCTAAATAAATTATCTGAGTTTTGGTTTAATAAAACCTCCGAATTAGTCAGGAACCACTTTATAAGCACATTAGTTAGTAATCATTATCCAGAACTTATGAAGTATGAAGAAGAACTAAAGAACAGATCTATGATTGTTGAAAAAACAAAAGTAATACCATTTGAATTCATAGTGAGAGGGCATTTAATGGGATCTGCTTATGAAGAGTATAAAAATGATTGTAAAGTCGGCTCTTATATGTTGGAAAAGGGGTTAAAGTATGGCGATAAGTTACCTAAACCTCTTTTTACCCCATCAACAAAAGAAGAAGGAAAGCATGACAGGAACATAACTTATGAAGAACTAAAGGATTTAATTGGAGAAGCAAAAGCAGAAAAATTCTCAAAGATTTCTCTTAATTTATACGAATTTGCATATAATTATGCATTAAATAGAGGCATCATTATTGCTGATACTAAATTCGAGTTCGGAGAGATTGAAAATGAGATTATTCTTATAGATGAAATCTTTACTCCTGATTCTTCAAGGTTTATTTTAAAAGATGATTTTGATAAAGGAAGAGTAGATAAAAGTCTTGATAAGCAATTTGTTAGGGACTATCTTACCTCAATAGGCTGGAATAAAGAACCACCCCCACCATCACTACCGAAGGATGTAATAGAGGAGACTTCTCAGAGGTATCTTAAAATATATGAGCTTTTAACAGGAAACAATCTTTAAGAAAAGGAGGCTTTTTAAAATGGGCATTCTTGAAGTTAAGAAAGAATTAAATCAAAAATACGTCGAATTTTACAAGGAAGCTTTTAGAGCTGGTACTTTAAGCTGGAAAGAAAAAGAACTCATAGCTATAGGTGTAGCTTTAGGAGCTGGTTGTGAGAGATGTTATAAATTTCATCTTGAAAGGGCAATTAAAGCAGGAGCCACCAAAGAAGAAGTAAGAGAGGCAATAGGCATAGCTGAGGTTGTAATGGCTGGAACTGTGCGAGGAATGGCAGAAGAGCAATAAACTATAATTTAAAAATATTTATAAACTTTCGTAAAGATCGAGAATTTAGATGTAATTGATGTTTTAATAGCAGTTTTATACATAAAAAAGTTTATAAATATTAAATAATTTTTAAAAAAGTGAGTATAATATAAATGTAATTTACCTTTTATATGGATAACGAATCCTCGACTTTATCTGTGTAATAGGACATTAGGAGGTTTTAATATGTTAGACAAAGAGGAAAAAGCAAAAATTATTAATGAATACAAACTTAATGATTTTGATACTGGCTCTCCCGAAGTTCAGATTGCTATTCTTACGGAGCGGATTAACTATCTTGCTAAACATCTTGAGGTTCACAAGAAAGACCATAGTTCAAGGAGAGGTTTACTCAAAATGGTTGGAAAAAGAAAAAAGCTTCTGAATTATCTAAAAGAAAATCATTTTGAGCGATACGCAAACATTGTTAAAAAATTGAAATTAAGGGGTTAATATAATTAATTAAAATGGATAAAGAGATTAATATTGAAAAAGAAATTGAAGGTGTAAAATACTCGTTTAATATTGGCAAATTAGCAAATCAGGCAAGTGGAGCAGTATTAGCAAGAGCTGGCGAAACAGTTGTATTATCAGTTGTTACGATGTCCAAGGAAATTAATGAAGAGTTAGATTTTTTTCCTTTAACTGTTGATTATATAGAGAGAATGTATGCAGCTGGAAAAATTCCTGGCGGATTCTTTAAAAGAGGTGGTAAGTCATCGGATTATGAGGTTTTAAAATCCCGTCTTATTGATAGGTCAATAAGACCGCTATTTCCAAAATATATAAAAAACGAGGTTCAGGTTATTTGCTATGTTCTCTCTTCAGATGGCGTAAATCAACCAGATATCTTGGCAATAAATGCAACTTCTATTGCTTTGAGTATATCCGAAATACCTTTTAATGGACCTGTATCTGCAGTAAGAATAGGTAGAATGGACGATAAATTTATTACTAATTCTCCATTCACCATTGAGGACGAGACTTTACTTGATCTTGTGGTTGCCAAGACAAGAAAAGCCGTAGTAATGGTTGAATCAGGATCAAAAGAAATTTCTCTTGACTTGATGATGGAGGCATTTTCTTATGCAGACGCAAAAAATGATGAGTTTCTAAGCTTTCAAGAGGAAATACTTTCTCAGTTACCCTTAAAGGAAAAAGCAGTCATTCAGGAACCAGTACTAATGGATGACATAAAGACAGCTACTGAAGATTATCTAATAAACAGGATTGAAAATGCTTTATTCAATCCAATAAAGCAACAAAGAGAAAATGCAGTGGATAACCTAAAGCAAGAAATGCATTTAGAGTTAGATCCTTTGTTTCCAGAAAGAACTGGTGAAATTGATCTTGCCTTTGATAAATTTGTTTATGACTATGTAAGAAGGAAAATAGTTCTTGAAAACAAAAGACCAGACGGTAGGGCAATAGATGAGATAAGACCAATTAGTATAGAGGTTGGCCTTTTGCCAAGAGTGCATGGTTCTGGTCTGTTCAAGAGAGGACAAACTCAAGTTTTAACTCTTGTTACTCTTGGAGCGAAAGGTGAAGGTCAGCTTGTCGAAGGATTACTCGAGGAAGAGCTTAAACATTATATGCATTATTACAATTTTCCTCCTTTTAGCGTGGGGGAGGTTAGACCATTGAGAGGTCCTGGAAGAAGAGAAATTGGGCATGGGGCACTCGCAGAGCGTGCACTCATTCCTGTTGTTCCAACTGAAGATGAGTTTCCATATACTATTCATGTTGTTTCTGAGGTATTGGAATCCAATGGTTCAAGTTCTATGGCTTCAGTTTGCGGAAGCACATTAGCTCTTATGGATGCAGGAATTCCAATTAAAGCACCTGTTGCTGGTATCGCTATGGGTCTCATAACTAACGAAGATACATATTGTATTCTTACTGATATACAAGGAGTCGAAGATGCTACTGGAGAGATGGATTTTAAGGTGGCAGGGACCAACAAAGGTATTACTGCCTTACAGATGGATGTAAAAACAGAGAAGGTAAACCTCAATATAATACGAGAAGGATTAGAAAGAGCAACAAAAGCATATCTATTTATCCTCGATAAAATTCAAGAAGTGATTTCAACTCCAAGACAAAATCTTTCTAAGTTTGCCCCAAGAATGCAAATAGTAAAAATAAATCCAGAAAAGATTGGTGAACTTATAGGGCCACAGGGCAAAGTTATCAAAAAAATAATTGAAGATACAGGTGCAAAGATTGATATAGAGTCTGATGGAAAAGTTTATGTTTCTGCACCAAATGAAGTGAGCATTAACGGTGCATTAGATGCCATAAAGGACATTACGGAGGATATAGAAATTGGTCATATTTATAAAGGTAGAGTTACGAGTATAAGGGATTATGGTGCGTTTGTTGAGATTAAAAAAGGCAAAGAAGGACTTCTTCATATTTCACAGATCTCTAATAAAAGAATACCCACAGTTGACAGTGTTTTAAAGCTTGGGCAAGAAGTAACAGTAAAAGTTATAGGGATTGACGATCTCGGAAGAATAAGCTTAACTATGAAAGGGCTTTCTGAGACGGAGAACAACGAAAATAATATTGAGGAATGACTGATAATACAGAAGATGCGTGGAAGGAAGAAGTTTTTAAATGTATCATTCATGAAATTTCTATCTGCAGGAATTGCGAACTCCATAAATCAAGGACCCATACTGTAGCCGGAGAAGGTAACCTAAATACTAAGTTAATGCTCGTGGGTGAGGGCCCCGGATATAATGAAGATAAACAAGGGAGACCATTTGTTGGTGAAGCAGGGAAGGTTTTGTCTGATTTACTTTCAACAATTGGTCTCACAAGAGAGGATGTATTTATAACAAATGCAGTAAAATGTAGACCACCTGGCAATAGAACGCCCTCTATATCCGAAATTATGTCCTGTAAACCTTACCTAATATCCCAGATAGCACTAATAGAGCCAAAATTTATTCTTATTCTTGGCAATGCAGCGCTTGTCTCGCTATTGGGTGGGGGCTTTTCCATAAGCAAAGTTCGAGGTAGACCAAAAGAGCAGGACGGAATAATTTATCTTCCTACATATCATCCTGCTGCAGCTCTATACAGAAGAGAGATTATGGATATTATAAAGGAGGATTTTAATTTACTTAAGTCATTAATGAATGGTGGAGAATAATTAAGAATGAATATAAAAGTAGTTTTTTTAGGTGGAATTGACGAAATAGGAAAAAATATGACTCTTTTTGAGTTTGATGATGAAGCAATACTTGTAGATGCTGGTTTTAAATTTCCTGATGCAGAAATGCTTGGTGTAGATAAATTAATCCCTGATATTAGTTATATCCTTAAAATTAAGGATAAAATAAAGGGAATAATTCTTACTCATGGACACGCTGACCATATAGGTGCTATGAGATATATAGTTGATAAATTGGATGCACCAATATATACAACACCTTTAACTTTTGGTATCTTGAAATCGGACCTTCCTGCTTATATTTCAAAAAAAATTAAGTATAAGGAAATTAAACTACCCTCAACGCACAAGATTGGTAATATTAATGTTGGATTTATAAGAGTGACTCATAGTATTCCTGATGGTTTTGCTGTAACTTTTAAAACTCCATATGGTTACATTGTTCACTCGGGAGACTTTAAAATTGACCAAACACCAATCGACGATAAGCCGATAGATCTTCAAGGATTAGCATCAGTAGGAAAAGATGGAGTATTGCTTTATCTTGGAGATAGCACAAATGCTGATGAAGAAGGTTTTACTGGCTCTGAACGTGTTGTTGGGGAAAAGTTAGAAGATATTATCCGGGCAGCACAAGGGAGAGTGCTTGTTGCTACATTTTCAACAAACCTTCATCGTGTTCAGCAGGTTCTTATGATTGCTAAAAAATTAGGTAAAAAAGTATTGATAGATGGAAAAAGCATTATTGAAGTTATAAATGTTTCATCAAAGCTTGGTTATGGTGATGTGCCTGATGGCTTAACAATTAATAATGATAAACTATCAAAATATAAAGATAATGAGGTATTAATATTGACTACAGGCACACAGGGCGAGCCTTTCTCTGGATTAACAAGACTCGCAAATGAATCTCACGAAATGCTAAAGATTAAAAAAGGTGATCTTGTAATAATATCTGCTGACCCAATACCAGGGAATGAAAGTCTTGTTAATAAGGTGGTTAATGGGCTATATAAGCTTGGAGCGGAAGTTATTTATAAAAGAGAGCATGTGCATGTGTCGGGTCACGGAGCAATAGAAGATTTAAGGACAATGCTCAGTTTGCTAAAACCACGTTATTTTATTCCAATTCATGGTGAATACAGACAAATGTACTCTCATGTAAAGATTGCACTTTCAACAAATGTTAATCCTAAAAATGCTCTGATAGCAGAAAATGGAGCTGTAGTCTCAGTAAAACCAAATGAAATGAAAATAGTGTCACGTGTACCAGCTGAACCAACAATGATAGATGGAAAGATTGTTGGAGATATAGAATATTCTGTTCTGGACGAAAGAAGACGACTCTCTAAAGAAGGTGTAGTAAGCGCTGTATTTTTAATAAGCAGACAGAGCAAAAAACTTATTATCGACCCAATTATAGAAACAAAAGGTTTTATATCGCAAAGATTTTCTGGTAAAGTCTTAAGTGCTGCTAAAGCTGGTTCAAAAGAAATTGTTGAAAAATGGGCTCTTGAGAATAGTAGCAGGAGAGAACTTGAAAATACTCTTAGAAAGTTTCTTCAGGGTAAAATTATTGAAGTCACACATAGAAACCCAATAATTTTTGTTACTGTCCTTGAAGGATAAAGTGAATGTAAAAGTTTTTGTTAGGGGCACATTAATCGCTGCTATTTATTTCGCGCTAACTGTTGCCCTTCAACCGGTAAGTTATGGACATATTCAGATAAGAATTTCAGAGATTTTAGCTGTTTTACCTTACTTTTTCCCTGAATCTATTGCAGGATTGACAGTTGGATGTATATTAGCCAATTTATTTTCTCCATTTGGCTTAATGGATGTTGTTTTTGGTGCTTTATGCACGCTAATTGCAGCAATTTTAACTTACTCAGTAAGAAAAATAAAAAAGCCTTATCTGGGGATTATCCCACCGATTTTAATAAATGCTCTTGGAGTAGGATTATATTTATCAATTTTAACAAATAATCCTCCATCTTTTGAGATTAATCGATTTTTTTTCTTTAGCTTGACAATTGCAATCGGAGAAGCTATATCAGTAGGTATTGGAGGTTCTATAATTATTACTTATCTTTTAAAGAGGAAAAAATTTAGTCTATGATTGCAGGAATTGCTCAAATTAAACCTATTTTTGGAGATCTTTATAGAAACATTGAAAAACATCTTTCTTATATTAACCTTGCCAGGGAGAATGGAGCAGATTTAATCATTTTTCCTGAAATGTCTTTAACGGGTTATTATCTAAAAGACCTTACTTCTGAACTTGCAATTGGACCAGATTTTTCTATCCTAAAGCCAATATTTTCAGCTTCAAAAGATATTGATATAGTAGTCTCCTTCCCTGAGAGAGATGAAGCTTTCAATTATTATATAACATCAGTTTATCTTAGGAATCAAAATATTATTAATTTACACAGGAAGGTATATCCTCCAATTAATGGAATGTTTGATGATTTGAAGGATTTTAAGCGAGGAGAAACTTTTAGAGTCTTTTCAAATGAGTTTTTAAATTGTGGTATGCTTATCTGCAGAGATATGTGGCATGCTGAAGCTGTAACTGCTTTAGCATTTAAGGGGGCAAAGCTTATTATAGTCCCCTCTGCTGTTCCTTTAAGGTCAATTTCAGAAAGTGGTCCCTCAATAAAAGGCTTTATTGAAAGGTCAGTAAAGTTTTATGCAGAGCACTTCTCTCTTTATTTTGCATTTGTTAATAGAGTTGGATTTGAAGAGGGAGTTTGTTTTTATGGTGGAAGCACTGTGGCAAGCCCTTCTGGTGAAATTATTCTTTCAATGTGCTTACTGGAAGAGGAAATTAAGTTTTTTGAGCTAAACAAAAGAGAAATAGAAAGAAGGATCAATACATTACCTCTCCAATTCGAGGAAAAAAGAGATTTACTAAAAGATGGATAAGGATAAAATTAGTCTAAAACAGGATACTCAATTTGTTTTAAAAGTCATAATAAACTTTATCAAAGAAGAAATTAATAAATATAGTTTTAATGGTGGAGTGATAGCTTTATCAGGTGGATTAGATTCATCTATCGTATCTATACTATCTTATCAGGCACTTGATGGGAAAATAAGGCTTCTTTTTATGCCTTATGGAGAAAGCAGTATTGCCACTAAAGATGCTTCAAGTGTCGCCTCTTTATTAAATCTTCCTCTTGAAACCTACAATTTAAAAGAAATTGCTGATAAAATTTTCTTAGAGCGAAAAATTGATGATAAGTTAAGAAGAGGAAATATCCTTGCAAGGCTTCGAATGAGTCTTCTCTTTGATGTGAGTGCAAGAGAAAAAGCTCTTGTTATAGGCACCAGTAATAAATCCGAACTTTTAATAGGTTATAGTACGTGGTTTGGAGATAGCGCTGCTGGTATCCAACCAATTGGAGACCTATATAAAACTCAGGTTAGAGAACTAGCAAAATGTGTGGGTGTTCCTGATGAAATAATCAAAAAACCCCCTTCTGCAGAATTATGGGAAGGACAAAGTGATGAGGAAGAAATTGGGATAAGTTATGATGATCTCGATAAAATCCTCTATTTATATGTTGATAAGCGTTTTAACGAGGAAGAAATAATAAATGTGGGTTTTGAAGCAAATTTAGTGAGAAAAGTAATTCTTAAGACAAAAAAAGCTCTCTATAAGCTCAGAACCCCAGTTATTTGCAAATTATCTGATAGAACAATAGGTATTGATTACCGCTATATAAAAGAGGCTGGAATTTAATTTATTAATAGAACCTCTTTAAAAGGGTCTCATTTTGGCACTCCTTTAAACTACAATAATAAAATGGAGGTTAGATGAGAATTAAACTAACATATGAGAGTTTAGATGGTGAACCTATCATTCTTCCAATGCATTATAACTATGTATTGCAGGCTCTCATTTATAGGACATTTTCACCACTCCTTGCTTCAAAACTCCATAACCAGGGATATGTTTTCGAAAATAGGAGATTTAAGCTTTTCACCTTCTCGAGGATTTTGGAGAAAGGTATAAAGCACTCAAAAAGTGAACTCCTCTTCAAAAGAAGTATTTCATTTTATTTTTCATCAGCTATTGATGATATAGTCTGCGACCTTGGCGAAGGGTGCTTTAAAGGTATGGAGTTTAATCTTTCTGGACAAAAAATATTTGTTTCAAGAATAGAAGTGCTTACCCTACCTGCTTTCGAAGAAAAAATCTTAATAAGAATGCTTGCACCATTAACAATATATTCAACTTTTGAGGATGGGAACGGAAATAAAAAAACCCATTATTATGCTCCGGGAGAAATAAATTTTTCGGAACTGTTAGAAAATAATGCTATAAAAAAATTCTCTACAATTCAAGCAGATTTAAATTATGATAATTTGCAATTAAGTGTTAAGCCAATAAAAGTCTCCCCGGAGAGAAATCTTCAAGTTGTTAGATTTAAAAATACTACTATACAGGGTTGGACTGGAATATATGAGCTTTTTGGCTCGAGAGAGCTAATTACCGTAACTTATGAAGCTGGCTTGGGGGGTAAAAACCCAGAGGGCTTCGGAATGTGGGAACTATATAATGGACAACAAGTATAACAAACATAAATCAATTATAGGAGTGCATATAAAAATTGAATAATTCTACTCTATGGGCACTATATAAGATTCATAATTATATACTCAGTGGATCCCATCCAAATGTTTCAAGTCTATCAGAGAAATTAGAACTGTCTCAAAGAACAATAAAGCGGTACATCTCTTGTCTTAAATATGATTTTGATGCCCCTATTAAATATTCAAAAATAGATGAAGGCTATTATTACACTCAGGAATGGGATTTCCCCTTTCCAAATTTGACTGAAGGGGAATTAATATCTTTGTTTATGACGGTAAATTTACTGGAAGAATTTAAAGGTACTTCTCTTGAAAAAGATATAGTTTCACTTCAAAAGAAATTGGAGCTACTTTTATCCAAGAAAACGAAGATAAATGGAGAAAGTTTTATAAAAGTCCTACTTAAACCATTAAAACCTAAAAAAGATGTGAAAGAAGTTTTTAGTAAAATTTTTAATGCAATAAAAGAGAGAAAGAAACTTAAAATAAAATACTGGGCAATACATAGAAAAGAGCTTACAGAGCGTATAGTGGAGCCATATTTGATTTTCAATTCAGAAGGAATATGGTATTTTGCTGGTTACTGCGAGCTGAGAAAAGACTATAGAGATTTTGCCTTAGATAGAATTGATAAAATAGAAATTTTGAATGAATCTTATAAACCAAGAGATTTTGACTCTAAAGATTATATAGGAAAAGCTTTTAAAATTTATAAAGGTAATACTCAAAAAATAACTTTACTATTTGGTTCCTACGAGGCAAACTGGATAAAAGAAAGAATATGGCATTCATCACAGGAAATTAAGGAATTGCCTGACGGTAAGCTTCTTTTTGAAATAAAAGCAAATCCAGAAGAGATAAAAAGATGGATTATTGGGTATGGCGCATCAGTAGAAGTGATAGAGCCGAAGACGTTGAGAGAAGAAATAAAAGATGAAGTTTTAAAACTTTCAAAAATTTATAAAGAATAATTAAAAGGGTCTTATTTTGGCACTCTAAAGATTTATAATTTTAAGTAGAGGATAAATTGAAATAAGGAAGTCATATGAGATTACGAAAAGTGAGAGGTAAGATAAGACTCTTATAGAAAGATATTAATTTTAGGCTAATTATTTTATGTTGGGTGGTTTTAATATCCTTGGAGGTGAATGAGTTTTATGAAAGGAGCAAATAATGATTGATGCTATTAGAGAATTAGGTAAAATTATCATGGAAAAAGAAAATGTTAATGAACTGAATTCATTATTGGAAGATCCTAATTCAACTGGTAAGTATAGAGTTATAGTCACTATAACTTTTACTAAGAATACTGATAATTGGTATTTTGAAGATGTTGAAATGGAAGAATACGATAAAGATAAAAATCTAAAATATTTATATAGATCTGGCCCAAGCAATGCTCCTAACTATTCTCCATCAGCTAAATTAACCGACATAGACAGAACTTATCCATTAAAAATTAAAGGGTGGTTTAAAAAAATTCTTTCAAAAGAAAATCTCTTAAACGACGAAGAGAAAAAATTTATTGAGAATATTAATAGTTTATTAGAAAATAGTGAAAATCTAATAATCGAAAAAATTAGAAAGTTCAGGGAAGAAACACCAAAAAAGGAAGGGATATTTATTACTTTAAAATTCAAAGAAAATAATACGGTAAAATATCTTGGTGACATTAAAGTGTTTGAAAATATTTTAATACAGACCATTACAGAAGAAGAAAATATTAAAGGATTTAATAACGGAGTTTGTTCAATATGTAAAGAAGAAAAACCTGTAATTATTGGTGATGGAATATATACTTTTTTCACAATTGATAAAACTGGATTTATTTCAGGAGGATTAAAAGAAGAAAATGCATGGAAGAACTTTCCAATTTGTCAATCATGTAAAAGAAATATCGAAAAAGGAAAGGCATATTTAGAAACTAATTTAACATTTAAATTTGCAGGTTTAACTTATCAATTAATTCCAAAATTTATAATTGGTAGAGAATTTGTCTCAAGTGAAGTGATTGATATTTTTACAAATGCCTCAAAGATTTTTAAATTAAAGGAAAATGTACAAAAGAAATATCTTGGAGAAGAAAATGAAATTCTTGGTTATTTAAAAGAATATGAAGATTATCTAACACTTAATTTTCTTTTTATTCAGAAGATGAATAAAGCTGAAAGAATTCTTTCATTAATAGAAGATGTTTTTCCGTCACATTTAAAACAATTATTTAGCGTAAAAGAAGAGGTTGATTTACTCTACAATAAAGATTTTACTTTCAAGACGATTTGGAATTTTTTCTCTAAATCTGATCAAAATAAGAGGGATGCAGACCTTAAAGCATATTTTCTTGATTTATCAGACAGAATATTTAAAGGAAAACCAGTAGATTTTTCATTTGTGTTGAAATTTCTCATGAAGAGAATAAGGACAAGTTTTGTCAATGATGACTATTTTAATTTTACAGTTTTAGATGCAATAATGATAGTTTCTTTTTTGCAAAAATTAGATCTAATAAATATGGAGGTATTTAACATGGAAGAAAGAATTTTTTCCGAACTATTTGAAAAGTTTAAACCAACTTTTGAAAGTCCTCTAAAAAGAGGGCTTTTTTTGCTTGGAGGTTTAACTCAACTTTTACTTAATACTCAATATTCAAGAAGAGAATCTACACCACCTTTTCTTAAGCAGTTAAAAGGTTTAAAAATGGATGAAAAAGATTTTAAGGGGCTTATTCCAAAAATCCAGAATAAACTTTATGAATATGATGCTTTTGATAAAGGTAAACAAAAGTTAGCAGAAGAAGCATCTTATTACTTGTTGACAGCTGGAGATAATTGGAAAATGTCCATTGATGAAATGAATTTTTATTTTGCTACAGGCATGAATCTTATAAATGATATTACTAAAATAATTTATCCTGAAAAAAAATCTTCAGGTGAAAAACAAAATTAGGGAGGTAAAATTAAAATGAATTTAGTAAAAAACAGATCCGAAGTTTTATTTCTTTATGATGTAGTTAATTCAAATCCAAACGGTGATCCTGTCGATGAGAATAAGCCGAGAATAGATGAAGAGACAGGGAAGAATATTGTAACTGATGTAAGGCTTAAAAGAACAATAAGGGACTATCTCCATGACTACAAAAATAACGATATTTTTGTTTTAGAGATTAGAGACAAAGATGGAAAGCTAAAAACTAAGGAAGATAGATTAAAAGACTTTAATAATGACCCAGAAGCAATTATTAATGAATGCATAGATATAAGGCTTTTTGGCGCTACCACTGCAGTTGAAGGTCAGACCATGGCTCTCACAGGTCCAGTACAGTTTAAATATGGAGTATCTTTGCATAAAGTAGATTTAACCTATATAAAAGGAACAACCGTTATGCCTTCCCAAGCTGACAAAAAACAAGGTACTTTTACTGAAAGATACATTCTTCCGTATTCCTTAATTGCTTTTTACGGAGTTGTTAATGAAAATGCTGCAATAAACCAGGGACTTAATTTATCTGAGGAAGATTTAAATTTAATGTTTGAGGGTATGTGGAACGGGACTAAGAATTTGATATCTGGCTCAAAGTTTGGTCAAAATCCACGGTTATTGTTACAGATTATTTATAAAGAAGGTAATTTCTATATTGGAGAACTCGATAAAAAAATTACATTAAAGACTGATATTGAAGAGGAAAGAATAAGAGATATTGCTGAGGTAAGGATTAATATAGATGAATTATGTAACTCTTTAAAAAAAGAGGCAAATAAAATAGATAAAATTAGATTAAAAGTTGATGATAGAATTAATTTTCTACTTAATGATAAAGATGTTAATCTTCTCGAGGCGTTGAAGGGATTTAGGGTAGAAAGTTTCAGCTTCTAAATTAATTAAATCAAATGAATTTGTTTTATGAAGGGAGTATTGAAAAATGAACGTCGTTGCCTTTGATATTTTTGGTGATTTTGCACATTTTAGAAGATTTTATACTACTTCCTCACCTCTAACTTTTTCTTTTCCTCCACCACCAACAATAGCAGGTATATTAGGCGCTATTACTGGAGTTGATAAAAAGAAATATCTTGATGTTTTTTTATCTGAAAAATGCAAAATTAGCGCAAGAATAGTTAAGCCAGTAAAAAGAATAAGAATTGGTTTAAATTATATTAATACAAAAGATAATTATTGGATACCAATTAAGAGAGGTTCACACGAAGCAAGAACTCAAATTAGAGCTGAATTTATTAAAGACCCTTATTATAGAATTTATATATCACATGACGATAAAGATGTTTTTAGTGAATTAACTAATCGGTTGAGTAGACATGAGACTTACTTTTCTATCTCTTTGGGTTTAAGCGAACTATTAGCAGATTATAATTATGTTGGTATATTAAATTTAAGAGAGACAAAAGATTATGAAGGAGAAATTTGTTCGCTTATTCCGGTTTACAGCATTCGAAATTCTAAAATTGTTTTTGAAAATGGTAAAAAGTACTTTAAGGACAGAGTTCCAATTATAATGAATTCCGAGAGAAAGATTGAAAAATATGATGATGTAATATATGAAGCACAGGGTAATACTATAAAAGCAGCTGTAAATGAATGCTGGGAAACAGATGATGGGGAACATATCACATTTTTCTGAGCTTTACTCACATCCAGGAAAATACCTTGAACAGCATTTGATAAATGTGTCAAGAATATCATTCCAGAACTTGCTTTACTCTCCAGTAAGCAAAATTGGTAATTTTACAAAAGATGAAATTTTGAGAGTAGTGAAAGTTTGTGGCTTATCGCATGATTTAGGTAAAGCAACTAACTATTTTCAGATTTACCTTAATGATAATAATAAAGAAAAAGTTAAAGAAGCAAGACATTCTCTAATATCTGCAATTGCAACGTATTATTTAGTAATTGATGAATTCAAAGAAAGTTTTATAGCAAATGAAGATAAAATAAAACTGTTTGCTTTTGCCTCATTTATGGCAGTAAAAAGGCATCATGGAGATATGGGCGATGTTTATAGCGAAGCTGTTTTATTAGATTCAGAAAGAAGTTTGCTCAGAACCCAGATACAAAGTATTGATAGTAATAAATTAAATATTTTATGTAACAACTTAAAAACAGAGAAAGAAACAATAAACATAAATAAAGAAATGTGGTCAGAGTGGATTGAACAATTTGATTTGTCTCTTTATTTCAGAAAACTTAGAAAACTTGGCGATGAAAGAAATTTAAATTTTTACTTACTATTTAATCTTATTTTTTCCTTATTGATTGATGCTGACAAAACAGAAGTTAGTATTGGCAAAATTTTAGATAGGAAATTTACTGAAATTGACTACAAAATCGTAGATAGTTATAAAGAAAAATCTAATTTTGATAAGACCTTTCTAAATGAATTCAGAGAGAAAGCATACAAAGAAGCAGTATATAGTGAAATAAATTTAGATAAGAAAATATTATCTTTAAATCTTCCAACTGGTCTAGGTAAGACTTTTACATCATTTGCTTATGCACTTAAACTAAGAGAAAAGATATCAAGAAATAATGGTTACACACCGCGTATTATATATTCTCTTCCATTTCTTAGCATTATTGACCAGAATGCTTCAATTTTTGAAGAGATATTAATTAAAGGAAATTTAAAACTTGACACTTCACTAATTCTCAAACATCATCACCTCTCGGAAATGTACTATAAAACTGATGAAAATGAATTTGAAACAAATCAAGCTAAAATTCTCATTGAAGGGTGGAACTCAGAAATTATAATAACTACATTTGTTCAGCTTTTCCACACACTTATTTCTAACAAAAATTCTACTCTTAGAAAATTTCATAGATTAGCCGGCAGTATTATTATTTTGGATGAAGTTCAGTCAATACCTTTTAAATATTGGTTACTTGTTAAAGAGATTTTTAATAAACTTGTATTAGACTTTGGCTCCTACATTATTTTTGTTACTGCAACGCTACCCTTAATTTTTGAAAAAGAAGAAATGGACCCCTTAATTAAACCTGAGGTATATTTCTCAAAACTTGATCGGGTGGTGATACAATCAAACCTTGAAAAGAATATTACTTTAGATGAATTTGTGGATAATCTTAGTATTTGCGAAAATAAAAGCTACCTTTTTATTATGAATACCATTAGTGAAGCGAAAAAGCTTTATGAACTTCTTAGAGAGAAAATAGATTGCAAAATCTTATTTCTTTCGAGCCATGTTGTCCCATTTGAAAGGTTGGAGCGTATAAAAGAAATAAGAGATAAAGGTGTTAAGATATTAGTTACAACACAGCTTGTTGAAGCCGGAGTAGATATAGATTTTGATATTGTATATAGAGATTTGGCACCGCTTGATTCAATTACACAATCTGCTGGAAGATGCAACAGAAACTGGAGAAATGAAAAAGGTGAAGTTAATATAATTAGTTTAAAGGATGAAAAGAAAAATTATTCAAGTTATATTTACGATTCAATTTTACTTGATATTACAAGAAAAATACTTACAGATAATAAGGTAATATCGGAAAAGGATTATTTAGGAATTATTGAGAAATATTACTATGAGATAACAGAAAAAAAGTCTAAAGATATATCTAAGGATTTGCTCAATGCAATTTATAGTCTCAAATATAAAAGCGAAGATGAAAGTAAGGGAATCAGTGATTTTAAATTGATAGAAGAAGATTATCAAAAGGTGGATGTTTTTATCGAATTGAATAATGAAGCAAAAAATGTATGGACTAAATTTGAACTAATAAAAGAAATTAGAGATCTCTTTGAAAGAAGATTAGAATTTAATCAAATAAAGGGAAATTTCTACAATTATGTTATTTCAATATCCGTTAAAGCTAAAAATATTCCACCAGAAGTATTAGGCTTTAGGTATGTCAACATGGAAAGCCTTAATGATTATTACGATGATAAAACTGGCTTCAAAACCGATAGTGAAGCTTTAATATGGTAGTTTCTGGGACTTTAATACAAAATTACCTAATTTGCAAAAGGCAAACTTGGCTTATGTCAAGGGAGGTAATCCCGGATCAGGATTATTCGTATATAGCAATAGGACGCCTTGTTGATGAAGAAAGTTATGATAGAGACAAAAAGAAAATAAATATTGGAGATATGGTTTTAGATGTGGTTAGAGGAAAAAACGAAGAGATAATAATAGGTGAAGTCAAAAAAAGTTCGAGAGCTATTGATAGTGCAACTTTGCAACTTGCATATTACCTTTACAATTTAAAAGAAATGGGAATTAATTGCAAAGGTTTTTTACTCTTCCCCAAGGAGAGAAAAAGAATAAAAGTAACGTTAACTTGTGAATTGGAATCAAAACTTTTGAATTTAATTGAAGAAATTAAGGAATTAATTAATGGTAATATGCCACCCCCCAAAGAAAAAATTAGATTTTGCACTCATTGTGCATATAGAGAGTTTTGTTGGTCATGAAGGGAACTATCTTCGTATTTTCAAGTGGGGAGCTCAAAAGGAAGCAAAATACTATTTATTTTGAGAGTGACAAGGGGATTAAAAAATTTATACCTATCGAAAACACGAATGAACTACACCTATTTGGCGAAGTTACAATAAATAAAGAAGTATTGGAATTTTTATCTAAAAATGAGGTTATACTGCACTTTTATAATTATTATGGTTATTATGTTGGAACATACTATCCGCGAGAGCATTATAACTCTGGTTTTATGATTTTAAATCAAGCTACTCATTATATAGATAATGCTAAGAGAATGACCTTAGCAAGAAACTTTGTTTTAGGCGCTGCCCAGAATATGGGAAAAGTTCTATCCTATTACAATGTTAGGGGTATACAGTTAAAAGATGAAATTGATAAAATAGATTCTCTAAAGAAACTTATTCCGGATCAAACTAATACAGACTCATTAATGGCAATAGAGGGTAATATTAGAGAAGCATATTATAATGCTTTTGATAAAATTGTAGAAAATGAGAATTTTTCAATGGATGAACGTTCTAAAAGACCTCCAAAAAATAGAATGAATGCATTGATAAGCTTTGGCAACTCTTTACTTTATACTACCACATTATCAGAAATATATAAAACACATCTTGATCCACGAATAGGCTTTCTTCACTCTACTAATTTTAGAAGATTTACGTTAAACCTCGATGTTTCAGAAATATTTAAACCAATTATCGTTGACAGGGTGATATTTACTTTACTTAACAAAGGAATGATTAAAACAAGCGACTTTGAAGCTAAGCTTGGAGGCTTATATTTAAAAGAAGGAGGAAGAACAGTTTTTGTCGAGAAATTTGAGGAAAGATTGGCAACAACTATTAAACACTGGCAGCTAAAGAATGAAGTTTCCTATAGAAGGCTTATAAGAATGGAGTTATACAAATTAGAGAAACATCTTATGAATGAAGAGGAATATCAACCTTTTGTTTCAGAATGGTAGGTGTAATAATGGACAATTCTTGTGACTATGATGAAGATTTAGATTTACTCTTAGGGCTTTGGTATATTGGCTGGCTGAAAGAAGAAATAATTTTAGATAATTTTGAAAAAGAAAATGATCAAAGAGATGAATACGATAATATGGATCTAAACATTTAAAATGTATGTTATTATGGTTTATGATATAAACGAAAAAAGAGTAAATAAGGTTTTAAAAATAGGGAGAAAATATCTTGACTGGATCCAAAATTCAGTTCTTGAGGGTGAAATTACGGAAGCAAAGTTCGAAAAACTAAAGTTAGAAGTCTTAAAAGTTATCAAAAAAGAAGAAGATTCTGTAATATTTTATATATTAAGAACAACACTATACAGTAAGAGAGAAATACTCGGTTTAGTGAAAGGAGAATCAAAATTAATTTTGTAAATTATCTGTCTATCCTCAATAATGCAAAAAGTGACGGGGATCAACAGATTACAAAAAAGTTTTGTAATTTAAGTATTAATGGTAAAATATTAATAAAAGTTTACCTTGAAAATTGTAAAAATTATCTAAAATATACTTCAATAAACTAATATAAATAAAGGAAAAAAATTGGTTTGTAGAATACCTATGAGGGATTGAAACATAAATTTCTCCCACTTATCATTATCCCCTAAATCTGGTTTGTAGAATACCTATGAGGGATTGAAACGCAAATGATTTGGTTTATTATCTATGTAGATATTTAGTTTGTAGAATACCTATGAGGGA
>ERZ795046.1794-NODE-1794-length-20436-cov-8.088121_pt1 | contig 20436 bp, 15 predicted proteins | sample MGYA00375130_ERZ795046 | MGnify/ENA primary metagenome ERZ795046 (study PRJEB30175, sample SAMN05720202) | activated sludge metagenome | isolation source: anaerobic digester from wastewater treatment plant | place: Japan | collected 2015-05-15 ...
ATTTAATCTTCTTGATTCAAGAGGAGCGTTATCTGTAACTGAAAGAACGCGATATATCTCCAAAGTAAGAGAGCTTTCTAATAAGGCTGCGAAATTATATACGGATGGCAAAAATGAGTAAAGATTTGTTAATCGATGTTGGAGTAGAAGAATTACCATCATCCTATATGGATGAACTCGCTAATCTTCTCTCAATTTCTTTTAGTTCGTTTCTTGATGAGAATTATATTAGCAGAAGCGGAGAAGAGATTTTCTTAACTCCAAGAAGAATGATTTTTACAGCTAAAGATATGGCTTTGAAGCAAAATATTCCAGAAATGGAAATAAAGGGACCTCCCAAAAATATTGCATTGACTGAAGACGGGAGTCCTACAAAAGCATTAACAAAATTTTTAGAAAAATGTAATACAGATAAATGGTATGTTAAAACAACCAAAGAAGGAGAATATATTTTTTGCTCAACTGCTCAAGAGAATCTCGAAACAAGAACAATAATTGAGAATAAATTCCCAACATTTTTATTAAATCTTCCATACTCTAAAAAAATGAGATGGGATGGAATAATTTTCATAAGACCTATAAGGTGGATCGTCTCTTTATTAGGAGAGGATTTAATAAACTTAGAAATTTGTGGCGTTAAAAGTGGTAGGATCGAAAAAGGCTTAAGAGGCTACCCTGAAATAAGTATTGAAAATGCTTCAAATTATAAGGAGTTAATGGCTAATAATAGAGTAATAATCTCTTCTACCGATAGAATGAATATGATAAAGGAACGACTTTCTTCATTTAAAGAGAATACTCTGATTGAAAATGTTAACATTACAGAATTTCCTGTTTGTGTAGATGGAAAATTTGAAAAAGATTTCTTAATGTTACCAGATATTGTTATCTCAACAGTTTTAGCAAAATCTCTCAAATCTTTTACGATCAATGATAATAAAGGTGCTTTAACAAATGAGTTTGTGTTTGTAATGGATGGACCAAGAAATACTGAAGTAGTTCGTGCTGGCTATGAGAAGGTCGTAAATGCAAAACTCAAAGATGCACTATATTTCTTTGAATTGGATAGAAAGAAAAAATTAGATGAACGAAGAGAAGCGCTTTCAGGAATAATCTTTATTGAGAAACTCGGAACCATCAGCCAGAAAATAGATAGGATGAAAATTATATCAACTTTATTTGATGAAATTGTTCAAAGAGATAAATTGATTAGAGCTATTGAGCTTTCAAAAGTAGATTTAACAACAAAGCTTGTTTATGAGTTTCCGGAGCTTCAGGGAGCAATGGGTAAAATTTATGCCTTAGAAGAAGGAATAGAGCCTGAGATTGCAAATGCATTATATGAGTATTATTTACCAATTTATGAAAGTGACAAAGTTCCTGAAAGTATTTTGAGCAGAGTTTTAGGAATAATTGATAGAACTGATACATTTATTGGTGCACTCTGGACTGGTATAGATATAACAGGTTCATACGATCCATTAGGAGTGAGAAGAACTGTTATTGGTTTAATTAGAATATTACTTTATTCATACATTCCGATTGACATTTTAAGCTTATTCAGAACCTCCATGGAAGCCTACAGGAGAATAAATAATATAGAGTTTGAAGATAATTTTATTAGTAAATTAATTGATTTCTACAATATTCGCCTTAAAAATATCCTTGCTTCAACTCTTAAATATGATGTTGTAAATGCTTTGATTAATGAAAGTTTAATTGTAAATCCTTTTGAACTTAAAGTAAAAGGTGAAATTATCGAGAAGGAAAGAGAGAAGCCTGAATTTAAAACCCTTTGTGAATCATATACCAGAATAAATAATATCCTTAAAGGAACTAAAATTAAATCAGAAGGAGTAATACAAGAATTATTTACCGATCCAGCTGAAATGAATCTTTACAAAGCTTATTTAGAAGTCAAAAATGATTATTTCAAATCTAATGATTATTTAGAAAAAATGAATTTACTCTACAAGATTAATGAACCAGTTACATCTTTTTTTGATAATGTTTTAGTTATGACTGAAAATTTAGAAACGCGAGAAAATAGGCTTGCACTTCTATCTAAAATTAAAAAATTATTATCTGATTTTGCAGAATTTTCAAAAATTGTATTTTGAATTTGGAGGTTAAGTTTATGAACAAAAAATTTGTTTACCAATTTAGTGAAGGCTCAAAAGAAATGAAAGACATTCTTGGTGGTAAAGGTACAGGGCTTTGTGAGATGGCAAAGCTTGGTATACCTGTTCCGCCAGGTTTTATTATTAGTGCAGAGGTATGTGATTATTATTATAAGCATAATAATACTTATCCTGATGGCTTGTTTGATGAAATAAGAGAGCATCTTAAAAAAGTGGAAGAGAATGTTGGGAAGAAGTTTGGAGATCCAAATAATCCTTTGCTTGTTTCTGTAAGGTCTGGTGCGGCAGTAAGTATGCCAGGCATGATGGATACGATATTGAACTTAGGCTTAAATGATGAAATTACTGAAAAGTGGCTTAAAAATACAGGTAACGAAAGATTTGCCTATGATTCCTACAGAAGGCTGCTCCAGATGTTTGGAGATGTTGTTTATAACATTAAGCATGAAAAATTTGAGCATATTTTATCTAATGTAAAGAAAGAAAAAAATATTAAATATGATTTTGAATTAAGTGTTGCTGATCTTAAAAGGATCATTAATGAGTATCACAAACTTTATAGAAGTGAAACCTCAAAAGATTTTCCGCAAGATCCCTGGCAACAACTTGTCGAAGCAATAGAAGCGGTTATTAAGTCATGGTTTAACGAGAGAGCTTTAGTATATAGGAAGTTAAATAAAATTGAAAATTTGCTTGGCACAGCTGTTACAGTACAAAGCATGGTATTTGGAAATATGGGAGAGAAATCTGGAACTGGTGTTTGTTTCACAAGGAATCCCTCAACAGGAGAAAAAGCTCTTTATGGCGAATTTCTAATTAATGCTCAGGGAGAAGATGTAGTTGCAGGCATAAGAACTCCCGACGAAATTTCTAAACTAAGGAATGTTCTGCCTGCTGCGTATGAAAAACTGGTAAATATATGTGAAACCCTTGAGAAACATTATAGGGATATGCAGGATATTGAATTTACAATTGAAGAAGGAAGGCTTTATTTGCTTCAAACTCGTTCTGGCAAGCGCACTGCTCAGGCAGCTGTTAAAGTAGCAGTTGATTTTGAAAGAGAAGGAGTAATTTCTAAAGAAGAGGCTATATTAAGAGTGGAGCCTTCACAAATTGACCAGCTTCTGCATAAACGTTTTGATGATAGTAAGAAAAAAGATTTTAAGCTTTTAGCAAAAGGCTTGCCTGCTTCTCCTGGAGCTGCAATTGGTTCGGTTGTTTTTAGTGCTGAAGATGCTGAAAAAGCAGCGGAAGAAGGGAAAAAAGTTATACTTGTTAGAACTGAAACTTCCCCAGAGGATATAAAGGGAATGAACAGTGCAGAAGGAATCCTTACTTCAAGAGGAGGTATGACATCTCATGCAGCAGTAGTTGCAAGGGGGATGGGTAAATGCTGTATAACTGGTGCAGAAAATATTCTTGTTTTTGAAAAGGAAAAATACTTTAAAACAAAAGATGGAACAGTAGTTAGTGAAGGCATGACAATTAGTATTGATGGCTCAACAGGTGAGGTTTTTCTTGGGGAAGTACCTGTAATAGAGCCTGAGTTGAGTGGAGATTTTGAAACTCTGTTATCCTGGGCTGATCAAATTAGAAGACTCAAAATAAGGACAAATGCTGACACACCAAAAGATGCTGAACAGGCAAGAAAATTTGGAGCAGAGGGGATAGGCTTATGTAGAACTGAGCATATGTTCTTTGAGGGTGATAGAATCAATGCAGTAAGAGAAATGATTTTAGCAGATGATAAAGAAGGAAGAGAAAAGGCTCTTACAAAAATTCTTCCAATGCAAAGGAATGATTTTATTGGAATATTCCGAGTGATGAAGGGATTACCTGTAACTATTAGGCTTCTTGATCCACCTCTTCATGAGTTTTTACCAAAAAAAGATAGTGAAATAGAAGTTCTGGCTAAAGATTTAAATATTTCACCTTCTAAGATTAGAGAAAAAATAGAATCCCTTAAGGAGGTAAATCCAATGCTTGGTCACAGAGGCTGCAGACTTGGGATTACTTATCCAGAAATAACAAGGATGCAAACAAGAGCTATAATTGAAGGAGCCTGTTATTTAGTAAAAAATGAAGGGCTCACAATAACCCCTGAAATAATGGTTCCACTTGTTGGTACAGAAGAAGAACTCATAAACCAGAAAGAGATTATTGAAGATGAAACAAGAAAGGTTTTTAAAGAACAGGAAGTTGAATTAAACTATAGTATTGGAACAATGATTGAAATACCAAGAGCTGCTTTAACAGCAGATAAAATAGGTAAAGTTGCTCAGTTTTTCTCTTTTGGAACGAATGATTTAACTCAGATGACTTTTGGATTTTCAAGAGATGATGCAAATAAATTCCTTCCCTTCTATATAGAAAATAAAATTCTTAAAGATGATCCCTTTATGACACTTGATATAGAAGGAGTAGGAAAGTTAATTAAAACAGCAACCGAAAATGGAAAGTCAGTAAATCCTAACTTAAAAGTTGGTATTTGCGGAGAACATGGCGGCGATCCAAAATCTATTGAATTTTGTGATGAAGTGGGTTTAAATTATGTTAGCTGCTCTCCATTTAGAGTTCCAATTGCAAGGCTTTCTGCAGCAAGAGCATCTATTCTCCATAAGAAGGAGAAAAGCGATACATTAACACAAGAGAAATAATAGAGTCTCAAGAATTAAAATTTCTTAATAAAAAGGCAGCTTTTGCCTCTTGTTCTAAAGGGAGGATTTTTGAAGAACAAAAGTCTCCCTTTAGAACTGATTTTATGAGAGACAGAGATAGAATTATCCATTCTAAGGCATTTAGGCGTCTTCAAAATAAAACTCAGGTTTTTATTTCACCTGAAAATGACCATTTTAGAACAAGGCTCACTCATTCTTTAGAGGTTATGCAAATTGCAACCGATATTGCAAAAGCCGTAGGACTTAATTCTGATCTTACTGAAGCTATTGCTTTAGGTCATGATTTAGGGCATCCTCCTTTTGGGCATACAGGAGAATCTGCTCTGGATAAATGCTATAAGGAAGTTATTGAAAGTGGAAGGTTTAAGCACGCTGAATTTAGTTTAAGAATAGTGGATGAGTTAGAAGATAGTGGAGATTATCCTGGATTAAATTTAACATGGGAAGTTAGGGATGGAATTCTCAATCATTCAAAGGGACTTACTTCGCTCAGTGAAATCAGAGATTCTGACGATCTTCCCCAGACTCTCGAGGGTGAATTAGTTAGAATAGTTGATAGGATTGCTTACATTAATCATGATCTTGATGATGCAATGAGAGCAGAATATATAAAAATTAACGATCTTCCTCGCTCTTTAAAACCAGTATTAAGCAAGGGAACCTCTTACATCATAAATTATTTTGCATCTGACTTAATTTCAAACTTTTTAAATTTTGAAGAAATAAAATTAAGTTCTGAAAGAGAAGAAGCTCTTGAACTAACAAAAGAATTTTTAACTGTTAGGCTTTATTCTAACGAGGAGACAGTTAAAGAGAGAAAGAAAGCCACAAATATAATTACTGAACTTTTTTATTATTATCTGGTTAAATTTGAAAAATTCTATTCTAAAGATTCTTTATATATAAGAGTAAGAAAAATCATTGATTATATTGCTGGGATGACTGATAGGTTTGCTATGAATGCTTATAATGAAGAAGTTGAGGGTAAATAGTGTATTTCTCAAGAAAGATAAGTATATTTCTAATATTAGTTCTATTGTGTATATTGACTATTCCAGGCTGTCAGAGATTTGTTAACAATAGAAGCGAATATATTGATCCATATTCAAAAAATCTTTCAGAATCAATTAAAGAGGCACTACTCAAGAATAAAAAACTTGTTTTAAGCGTTGGGACAGGATTATGCGAAAACTGTAAAATTGTTGAAAATACTTTATTAGAGTTTAAAAAAGAAAAACCAGATAATTTAGAGGTTATTATATTTTCAGATTACACTGATACAAATACTTTTCAAGCATTAGGAGTGTCAGTTAGTCCAACAACACTTCTAATAGATGAAAACCATAAAGTAGTAAGAAGAATTATAGGTCCTTTTACTGTAAATGAACTAAAAAGTTATTTAAAAGTAATAGATTGGGAAAAATATTAATAGAATTTTTGAAAAATTGTAAACGATATTAAAATTGAGGAAAGGGATAAATTAACGTGAATAGGGATAGTGTATATCTTGAAAATTTAACAGTTTTATTTCTCGAAGTTTTGAAAGAAAATATAGAATTAAAAGATAGAGTAAATTATTTGCAGAAAGAAATTACTAATATTAGAAATATATATGATAGAGAGCGAGAGGATTTAAAACTAAATATCACTGCTCAAATTGCCAAATGCATCCTCGATGTATCAGATAATTTAAATAGAATAGCTGAAGCAGCCCAAAAGAGTGGTGATGTAAAAGCAATTATTGAAGGAATAGAAATGACCAGTAAGGAGATTAGCAAAGTTTTAAGTTCTCTGGAAATTGAGAAAGTAGAAGTTATTGGTAAACCTTTTAATCCTAACATTCATGAATTTGGAGGTAGTAGAGATATGCCAGAACTTGATGATAATATTGTAATAGATGTTATTAGGGATGGTTATATGTTAAAAAATAAAGTTATTAGGCCTGCTATAGTGGTAGTAAACTCAAAAAAAGAAACTACTTCTACTTAAAGGGTATACTTAATTTAGATAAATTATTAAAAATAAAAAAAGGAGGAAAACTATATGTCAAAAATAATTGGAATTGACTTAGGAACATCAAATTCTGCAGCAGCAGTGATGTTAGGTGGAAAACCAACAATTATACCAGCTGCTGAGGGAGTTAGTATAGGAGGAAAAACAACACCTTCTTATGTAGCATTTACTAAAGATGGCCAAATTCTTGTGGGAGAACCAGCCAGGAGACAGGCAGCTTTAAATCCAGAGGGTACAATAACAGCAATAAAGAGAAAAATGGGAACAAAGGAAAAAATTAAAGTTTTCGGAAAGGAATATACTCCACAGCAAATATCGGCTTTCATTTTACAAAAGATAAAAAAAGACGCAGAAGCATTCCTTGGTGAACCAGTGGAAAAAGCCGTTATAACTGTACCAGCATATTTTAATGATGACCAGAGACAGGCAACCAAGGATGCAGGTGCAATTGCTGGACTCGATGTTGTGAGATTAGTTAACGAACCGACAGCTGCAGCATTTGCTTATGGCCTTGATAAGGCTGATAAAAACTTGAAAATTATGGTTATAGATTTTGGTGGTGGAACACTCGATGTTACTATAATGGATTTTGGTGGTGGAGTATTTGAGGTAGTATCTACTTCTGGAGATACTCAACTTGGCGGAACTGATATGGATAGGGCTCTTTTTGATTATGTTTGTGATGAATTCCAAAGGCAAGAGGGTATCGATTTAAGAAAAGATGCAAAAGTTGAACCAAGACTTAGAGAGGCTTGTGAAAAAGCAAAAATAGAATTATCAACTGTTTTAGAGACTGAAATAAACCTTCCATTTATTACTGTTGATTCTACAGGAACACCAAAACATTTAACTATGAAGATAACTCGAGCAAAACTTGAATCTCTCGTTAAACCTATTGTCGATAAAATCAGAGGGCCAATGGAACAAGCTTTAAGAGATGCTAAATTAACCCCAACTCAAATTGACAAGATAATTCTTGTTGGTGGACCTACAAGAATGCCCATAGTTCAAAAAACCATAGAAGAATATATGGGCAAACAAGTCGAGAGGGGAATAGATCCAATGGAATGTGTTGCAATGGGTGCAGCTATCCAAGGTGCAATTATATCTGGAGAAGTTAAAAACGTTGTTCTTGTTGATGTAACGCCATTAAGTCTTGGCATAGAGACACTTGGCGGAGTGTTTACTAAAATGATTGAGCGAAACAGTCCTATACCAACTTCAAAAACTCAAGTTTTTACAACAGCTGCAGATAATCAGACTGCTGTTGAGATTAATGTGTTACAGGGAGAACGCCCTATGGCTGCAGATAACCTATCTTTAGGTAAATTTATATTAGATGGTATACCACCAGCTCCGAGAGGTGTACCTCAGATAGAAGTTACTTACTCAATTGATGAAAACGGTATAGTTAATGTATCTGCAAAAGACAAAGCCACTGGAAAAGAACAGCATATTACCATAACAAATGCAAGTAAATTAAATAAAGAAGATATTGAAAGAATGAAGAACGAAGCAGAACAATTTAAAGAACAAGATAGGAAAAGAATGGAAGAAGTTGAATTAAAAAATAGAGCTGATACTCTTATATACACTGCAAGAAAAACTATTAATGATTTTAAAGGGAAAGTTGACAATTCTCTTATAGAAGATGCTGAAAAGAGTATCAACGAACTTGAGAATTTAATAAAAGAAAATAAGATTTCTGAGCTCCAGGCTAAAATAGATGAAGTTTCAAATAAGATTAGTAAGATTGGAGAACAAGCTTACAAGTCACAAGAAACTACAGGAGCTGCTGGTGGACAAAGTTACTCAACTGGTGAAAATACATCCTCAGAAACTTCAAGTGAGGGTAATGAAGGACCAACAGTAGAGGGTAAAGCTACAGAAGAATAGATAATATATAAAAGGATATCTAAAAGTGGCAAAAGATTATTACGAAATACTCGGTGTTTCAAAAAATGCATCTCAGGAAGAAATACAAGCCGCCTATAGGCGGCTTGTAATGCAATATCACCCTGATATAAACAAAGCCCCTGATGCTACGAAAAAAATGGCTGAGATTAATGAGGCATACGATACTCTTTCAGATCCTGAAAAGAGGAGAAAATATGATATGTATGGACAAGCTGGACCAGGAGCTGATTTTGGTAGCCAACAAGCTTACTACAACAGAGAAGATTTTGGAGATTTTTTTAGCGGAGGAGGCTTTGGGGGAAGCATATTTGATGATTTAATAAATTCTTTTTTTGGTGGTAGGGGCGGAGAAGAAACTGTATTTACAAGAGGTAGAACTTCTCAAACATCAAGAAAAGGTTCAGATATAGCTTTTGAAGTAGAAATTAATCTTGAAGATGCTATTTCTGGTAAAGAAATTGAAGCAGAAATTGAAAGATATGAGAAATGCGAAGAGTGTGGTGGAACAGGCGCAAAAAAAGGGACAAAGGAAACTACCTGCCCGACCTGCAAAGGTAGTGGTAGGGTAAACCAGGTTCAAAATACTATTTTTGGTTCATTTCGAAATATTGTAACTTGCCCTGAATGTAGTGGTAAAGGCAAAATTATAAAAGAAAAATGCGATAAATGTGTAGGAACGGGAAGAGTAAAAAAAAGAAGAAAGATTAAACTTGAAATACCAAAAGCTGTCGTAGATGGAACAAGAATTAGATATAAAGGTATGGGTAATGCTGGAGAACAAGGTGGAGAAGCAGGAGATCTATATCTGTATGTAAAAATTAAACCTCATCCAATTTATCAAAGAAATGGCAGTGATTTAATTTATAGAGCAAAAATAAGTTTTCCTCAGGCTGTGCTTGGAACTACAATAACTGTACCAACTCCATATGGTAAAGAAAGTTTAAAAATACCACCCGGCACAAATTCTGGGAAAGAATTCATAATTCAAGGTAAAGGATTGCCTTATCCTGGTAATATAAACAAAAGAGGAAATTTTATAGTTAAAATCGAAATAGATATACCAGATGCTAGTAAGCTTAATAAAGAAGCAAAAAAACTTATCGAAGAATTAAATAAAAACATTTAAATATGTCATGACATTTCTGCTACAACAATAGCATAAAAATAATATCTTAAACCTTTCGTGTACCTCTTGTACAGCTTAAACAATCTAAATTTTTTACTAACTTTAATCTTATAATTTTGGAGTTATTATTTTCAGAAGTATTTATACTAATTTCTGTCTAAAGAAATGTAAAATTATTTAGAGTTAAAATTCTTATAAAGACAAAGCACTTCCTCAAAAAACTAAATCCTGCTTTACAGATATAATATATATGTTAAAATATTATTGTTTTATGTTTTTTTGTTAGTTATGAGGTGGTTTATGGTTAAAGAAGATAGAGAGCTTGATGAGTTTGAAAGTGAAATTATGTCACTTAAAAATTTTCAGATTAAAGAGTTCAAAAGAGGTGGAATTTACAAAGTAAAAATTGTAAAAGTTGACGATGATTTCTTACTTGTGGATGTTGGTAGAAAGAGCGAAGCTTTTATACCAAAAGAAGAAATTATTTGTGATCCAGCTTCCTCTCTTAAAAATCAGTTTAAAGCTGGAAATGATATAGTTGTTAAAGCTATGAGAGGCGGAGGACCCACAGAAGGGGTAGTTCTCTCAAATAAGAGAGCTGCTAATCAGATATTATTTGATAAACTCGAAGAAGACTTTAAAGCTCTTCAGACTATAGATGTAACAGTTAAGGAAAAGATTAAGGGTGGTTTAAGTGTTGAGATTGACAATGGGGTCAAAGCATTTCTTCCGGCGACGCTTGTTAGTGCTAAGAAAGAGTCGAATCTGGATAAGTTTGTCGGACAAACTCTACCTGTTAAAATTATAGAATTTGACAGAAGAAAAAAAAGGATTGTTGTGTCACGCAGAATTATTGAAGAAGAAGAGATTCTTGAAAAACGAGAAGATTTAATTTCAAGTATTCAAATAGGTTCTGTGTTAGAAGGAACTGTTACCCGTATAGTAGATTATGGAGCTTTTATTGATATTGGTTATGGAGTCGAGGGTTTAATTCACATTTCAGAACTTAGTTGGCGCGAAGGAATTAATCCTTCTGAAATTTTAAAAGTTGGACAAAAGCTTAATGTTAGAGTAATTGGCATGAGCGATGAAAAAGATAGAATATCTCTTTCTTATAAAAGAACACTTCCTGATCCATGGGAAAACATTGACGGTAAGTATAAAGTAGGCGATATTATTTCAGGAAAAGTTGTAAAAGATATTGGTTTTGGAGCTATTGTTGAATTAGATGAAGGAATCAACGGCTTTATTCATATATCTCAATTAAGCAATAAGAAATTAAACTCAATATCAGAATCAGTTTCTGTTGGAGATGTAATAGATTTTGAGATTATAGAAGTAGATATTCAACAAAAGAAAATAAAACTAAGCAGAAAGAACCTTTTACCAAAAGAAAAAGAAGAAACTATTAACGAGGAGACAAATAATAAGTTCAAGGAGAATGATTACTCTGCTTATGTAGATGTTTTCGTTCCAAAAAATACGCAATAGTCAATATCAATAGGAGAATAATTGTTAGACACAACTAAAATAAGTGTTGAACTTTGTAAGTTCTTCGAACAGTATAAAGAGATGTTCCTGTTTAAGGAAAAATATAAAGAGGTATTGATGTCATCTTATAAAAACCTTTCAAATTCATCTCATGATTTTTTTGATAAGGTTAATCTATTAAACATTCCATTTCTTTTTGCTTATCCTTATAAAGGTTTTGAAGATTTTCAAATCATTGACGATTCATCAAACATGTATCGAGCAGGGAGCGTTGATGGTTCTCAAATTGAAAATTTCGATTATGTAATGTCTGGAGTTTATGATTTTTTGATAAATATTGGCTCAATAATTCTTGATTATGAAAATTGTGATGTTCCATACCGTTTCTCGTATCCCAAAATTTTTAATATAAACGAAATTAGAGAATTTACTGGTTTGGACACATTCGATATTCGCTCTTTTTCAAGAACAGAGCTAATTTCATCAATTAGAACTTATTATGAATATGATGAAGCACTAAATCTCATAGATAGACTTAAAGAGGGTGATTTATTGTTTATGGATGGAGGGCTCGTTCAATGGCATTTACAGGACAAACCTATTAATCTTAAGAGGATTATAGTTGATAAAATATCGGAGGTTTTAAATAAGGGGGAGTTAAGAAATATTTATATTGTAGGTTATATAAGTGGTTCAAAAGCTAAAGATGTTGTTAATTGTTTGAAAATATACAATTGTAAAAATAACACATTTGATTGTAATAGGTGTAATGATGAATTTTGCTATTACCTTGATAATATAGATGACTCTTTTCTTTTTCAATCTTATTTTAAGGTAGATTCTAATGAGTTTGTTGCAACACCTATTTTTCAAAGCCGTGCTAAAATAACAAATATTTACAAACTTCCAATTTACTTTTTTTATATATACAATAGTGATGAATTTGCAAGAATTGAGATTACTCAAAACAACATCAAAAATGTTTCTATTATAACAAAGAAAATTAAAGATCAGTTAGACAAAGGTTTTGGTTACCCTATAGTTTTATCTGAGGCTCATGAAATGGCTGTTGTGGGTGATAATGATAAAACAAATTTTGAGAGAATTATGAAAACTATAAATCCAGAATTTGACCTTAATTTCACGAGCAGAAGTAAAGTTCTCTCTAAGAAATTTAAGTTTGTTTAATGAAAACAAAAAAAGCTTTATCAAATTCTTTTCTTAAAGAATTAAATAAGCAACAATTGGAAGCTGTCAAATATATTGATGGGCCACTAGCAGTTTTTGCTGGAGCTGGTTCAGGAAAAACACGAGTAATAACATATAAAATAGCTTATCTTTTGTCTTTAGGGATTAGTATAGATAACATACTTGCAGTCACATTCACTAATAAAGCAGCAAACGAAATGAAAGAAAGATTAGAAAAATTACTCGGGATTTCAGTAAAAAATTTATGGATAGGCACATTTCATTCAATTTGCCTAAAGATATTGAGGATGTTCGGAAATTCATTGGGGATAAGAAATAATTTTGTAATTTTCGATGAAGAAGATTCACTCAGTCTAGTTAAAGAAGTTATGAAGGAGTTAAATATAGACATAAAAAAGATTAATCCTAAAGCTGTTTTTAATGCTATTTCTGATTCAAAAATTAATCTTGTAACATGTCAAGAATATAGTAATTTTAGAGATTCTAATTATTTCTCTAAAATCGTTTCATCTGTGTATTCTCTATATGAAGAAAAAATCACACAAAATAATGCCTTAGATTTTGATGATCTTATAGTAAAAACTGTCGATCTTTTTAAGGAGAATAAAGATGTACTTTCTTCCTTTCAAGAAATGTTTAAATATATATTCGTAGATGAATATCAGGATATAAATTATGCTCAATATATGTTTATAAAATTACTCTCTAATTGTAGCAATAAGATTACAATTGTTGGTGACGATGATCAGTCAATATATTCTTTTAGAGGGGCAAACCCTTCAATTATGTTTAAATTTGGAGAAGAATTTCCTGAGGCAAAAATTATAAAACTCGAACAAAACTATCGGTCTACTGAAAATATCTTATCTGTAGCTAACTCTGTAGTTAATAATAATAAAAATAGAAACAAAAAAATACTCTGGACTAACAAAGAAATTGGAATACCAGTTCAACTTATTCAAGCAGCAAATGAAAGAGATGAAGCCCAAAAGATTGTAAGAATTATAGAAGACAAAGTGAAGCATGAAGGAAGAAAATTGAGCGATTTTTTGGTACTATATAGATTAAATGCTCAAAGTCGCAATTTTGAAGAAGCTTTAATTGCTTCTTCGGTTCCGTATCAAATATTTGGTGGTTTTAAGTTTTATCATCGAAAGGAAATAAAGGACTTTCTCGCATATTTAAGAATTATAGATAATCCGGACGATAGAATAAGTATTTTAAGAGTAATTAATTATCCAAAAAGAAATATTGGAGCTGTCTTTATAAATAAAATTGAATCCATAGCATCAGAAAAAAATATAAGCTTTCTTGATGCTGCTAAGATTCTTACTGAAATGGAAGATTTTAAGCCAAGAGGAAAAAAGGGACTCTCTGAATTTCTCGAAATAATCGATAAAACAAAAGAAGAATTTGGAAAAGTCAGCCTATTACAGCTTGCTCAAAATCTTCTTAAAAGAATGCAATTGAGAGATATATTAACACAAGAGTTCCCAGAGTATGTTGCGCAAGAAAAGATAGAAAATATCGAAGAACTTCTTACTGCAATAGATAGATTTGAGCATGAAAGTGAAGATAAATCTCTTCAAGCTTTTCTCTCTCAAATATCACTTCTCTCGGATGTTGATAGTTTTTCTGAATCAAACGAGAAAGTGACATTAATGACTCTTCATTCTGCAAAAGGTCTTGAATTTCCTGTAGTTTTTTTAGTTGGACTTGAAGAGGGGATATTTCCTCATTATCTTTCAAACAACAATAACAATGCTCTTGAGGAGGAAAGAAGATTATGCTACGTTGGAATTACGAGAGCAAAAGAAGAGCTTTATTTGTCATATGCACTTTCAAGAGAGCTATATGGAAAAGTAAATAAATTTTCACGCTCAAGATTTATAGACGAAATTCCAGATGATTTTTTAGAGCCTTTTCATCAGAGAGAATTTACTGATTCACTTAACAAAAAATCTTATTCAAATAGTCAAAAAATAAATAGAAAATGTACTTTTGACGAACCTTTAAATTTTGATAATATATCTGTGGGAGAATGCGTTTTTCACAAAAAATGGGGAAATGGTGTTATTAAGAAAAAAGAATACGTTAATGAAGATCCAGTTATTGAAGTTTATTTCGAATCCGTAGGGGAAAAAGTTCTAAATCTTAAATATGCCCCTATAACAAAACTTATTTAATTGAACTAAATTCTCATTAACATTTCATGGCATCACTGCCACAACACAAGCATGAAAATAATATCTTTAATCCTTTTCTTATGCCACTCATATAACTAACAATTCAATCTCTTTACCAAATATAATTTTGGATAAATTATTTTCGGAGGAACTAATCTACATTACCCCTATTTTCATTCCGCATTGACTCTTTTGTCATTCCCGCGAAAGCGGGAATCCAGGATTAAAAAAGCCTGGATCCCCAATCAAGTTGGGGATGACAGTAGAGTGTTTTTTGGGATGACAAGTTACTTTTAATTCCTGATAAAGGATTTCAGGAATGACATTGAGTTTTCTTTCGAGGATGACTGTGGGTGTGTTTTCGAGGATAACAATTACTGTGGATTCCCGATAAAACCTAAATTCCTGCATACTCATAATGAGGCAGGAGGAATAAACTCTAATTTGTTATATATTACTCTCTGCTTTTCAAGTATTTCTCCAACTCGTAATCTTCTTTCTGGTGATTCAAAGCATTCAATAAGATCAAGTTGGTCAAGAACTCCCTGCAATGTATACTTTTTAACATTTCATGGCATCACTGCCACAACACAAGCATGAAAATAATAACTTCAATCCTTATGTGTGCATCTATATAACTATACAATTCAATTTCTTTAAATTCAATTTCTTCACTATAGCTTAAGTTTGATTTTAATAAACTCAAACAAATTTATCAATTAACTAAAAGGAAGATTAATTTTGGAGTTATTATTTTCGGAGGGATAAATCAGTTTTCTGCATCTGCTTTTCAATATATGAAAGATATATAATAGCTACGAAAAACCATACTTCATTTATTATACTTTCTTGTAAATATATATAAAATTGAGATAAAATTATGGAAAAACCGACTTTTTCAGAGATCTCACACAAAAAGATTGACAATGCCAATAATTGACAATGCCAATAAATATGAAATAATTGAACAATTAAAAAAATTTAATCAGGGTTTTATAGGTCTTCTTCAGTAATAGTATAGGCTTCAGGCATCATAGGTGTCCACATAACATTCGGTGCTATTGGATAAACTGATACTCCCAAATTAGTAAGATCTTCAAGATTTTTTGAAATTCTAAATAATTCTTTATAAGGCATCGAAAAAATAAGTTCATCTTTTTGAGTTCCACCAAATCTCCTATCTCCTGCACAAGGAAATCCTATATGAACCTTGCCTTTTCCGACTGATAATGCTATTGCTTCACATAATGCACCCTCTGCAACTGTTTCTAAAGATATTTTATCACCACTGTCAAATCCATTAGCGTGAATCAAGGGAAGAACCTGTGCAGGATTTACATACAATACAACAGAAGACGGATTTTCAACTTCACCAAGCGGTCCCACAGTAACAAGTTCATATTGTTTACCGATATCCCCAAGCTTAAAAACATTTGAAATAAATTTCTTTCCACTTTTTTCATCTTTTACATATCTACCCACAACTGCAGATCCAGAAATAAATGTTTCTTTAGTCTTTATAAGACCAAGACAGCTTGCCCCAAGAGCGCAAACCATTCCAGAAGCTTTTTGAGAAGTTACTTTCTTATGATATCGTGCCATTGCAACCATTTGACACACATTAATTTTATAACGAATCTGGGAACAATGTTCATTATTATTTTCTTTGCATAATTTGACTGCTATAGGTTTAGTTTGAAGTTTTAAGATCTCTTCAAATATTTTTGAAACTTTTTTATCATCCATCTTTACCTCCACTAAATCATTTTATTAAAACAAATTAACCGTATTATAAATCTTCTTTAACATCTCTTTGTATTTCTGCCACAACACAAGCATGAAAATAATAACTTTAATCCTTATATGTGCATCTACATAACTATACAATTCAATTTCTTTAAATTCAATCTCTTTACTATAGCTTAAGTTTGATTTTAATAAACTCAAATAAATTTATCAATTAATTAAAAGGAAGATCAATTTTGGAGTTATTATTTTCGGAGGGATAACTATCAATTTGGATTAAACAAATCAATTCAATCAATATTAAATTTAAGTTGCTACAATTAAGTTATCTAATAAGTCTAATTCTTGATTTCAGAAAGATATTTATCTATGTATGTTCTTAAGTAGCTAAAATAAGAACTACTTGAACCAAGATGGTGTAAAATTATTTCTCTATCCTTATTTATAACAAAAAGATTGGGTACCCCTGAAACAGAGTACAAATCATAAACTTCGCTATTTAAATCCAAGAGTATAGGATAATTAACTCCATATTTTTTTAGTATTTGTTTTCTCATTTCTTCTGTAGAAGAAGTATCTGTGTTTATACCAACAACAAGAACACCCTTATCCTTATAATCATTATAAAGAGAGACAAATTGAGGAAGTTCTTTAAGGCAAATTGGACAATAAGTCGCCCAGAAATTAAGAATGACCAGATTAACATCTTCTCTATCTAAAGTTTCATACAAATTGAAGAGTTTTCCTTCTGTGTCCTTTAATGTAAAGTCCATAGCAATAATAAGGATTTCGCTTCTTGGAACAAAAAATTTTATCTCCTTTTGAGGGATTATAATACTAAATATAGTGTTGAAAATTTTAGAAATGGAATTCTCATCAATAAGGATGCGATCATTTTTAATTTTAAGGTTTACTGATTCTTCTTTACCATCAATTAAATAACTGTGAAAGTCTGCATAAATTTCAATTGATAAACCATTTTTTACAAGGGTTGCTTTTCTTTCTGTTTCACTCCAATCTATTGAATACCTTAAAAGTTCACCAAAAGCTCTTAAAGGTAGAAGAAAATGATTTGCTAAATTATCATATGATGGTGCGACATCGAGTTTAAATGGTTGTCCTCCAACTGAAAAAATATACTTATTGACAGAGAATACTACCTCTTCTGTTTCATTAGCAAAAGCATTATAAATAGAGGTGAAAAGAAATAATAATATGAGAAAATATAAAATACATTTATTCTTTAACATCAAGGAACTCTACCTCATAAGCTATGATTCTTGGATTTGAAGCTCTGTTTTCAAAAATACCACTAACTTTAACTTTATGGCCTACAGCTTGTGGTATGGCAAAATTCTGATCACTTAAGTCAATATACATCTGGTTACCCATATCATCTTTTAAAAAAAACCAGCAGCCAACAGAACACTCAGTAGCAATTTCGCCTTCTACGCTAACAAAAGAAAGCGAATACTTGTTAGCATCATTTATTAGTTCTTCGATTTTAACGTTCTGAAGCATACTTTTGTCAAATTCATCTTCACCATAATAAACTTTTTGTATTTTTTCCCCGCTTGAACAGGAAAATAAAGAAAAAGTTAATAAAATTAAAGTTATTAAGGATATTATTTTTTTCATTACTTTAACTATAATTAAATTAAATTCACTTTACTTAGTCGTTCTATTTCTTTAAATCAGACTCCTCAATATATGGAGCAATCTCACTTCTATCACACAAATTGCACCCAATGCAATTAACCTTTCCGAATTTATATCTTATAAAACCCACTACCAATACCGAAGCAAAAACAATTGGAAATGATTTAAGAATAGTAATAAAATCACTGCTTTTGGAACTAAAAACAAAAGCTACTAAAGCAAGTGCAGCAAAAGCAGCAAGAGATGAAGCAATAACTGTAATAAAACTATTAAATTTATATCTTGCTTCATTTGAAACAAGTATAAATACTAAGCTTACAGGAATTGATGCACCATTTACAAAACAAGGTATAACAATAGCATAAAGAATACTACTAAGCAAAGCGATATATATGAGTGCTTTTTTTTTGAAATGGAATTGAGATGATAGATACGTTAAAAAAATCATGGGTCTTATCAAACAACCTGTTAAGGGCAAGGCTGCATCAATAAAGGGAGCAGTAATCGCATAAAATACAAAACCTATGGCACTAAACAGAGCAATTTGAGTAATCTCTCTTGTTTTCATCTAATTAACAAAACTCTCGATTTCTCCATCCCATTCACTAATAGGTACATTAAGTCTATGAACCCTATGAAAGTTAAGCCTTTGAAGTGCTTCAGCTGCTAATTTTGTTTGAATATAATTATCTCCTACAACGACAATTTCACTCCATCTGTCAACAGTAATCATAAAATTTACAATATCCAGAAGTGGAATATTTACTGATAATGGAATATGACTTTTAAGATAATCTTCTTCATCTCTTACATCAATTATTAGTAATTTTTGGTCATTTTCAATCTTTGTATGAAGTTCTTTTAAAGAAATATCAACAGGGTAGTAATAAATAAGAGTTTCATAATCTGAGCAACCACTAACTGGATAAGCACAACTTGAGCAATCAGAGCTACCAAAGCCTAACTTATTAAAATAGTTAAGAAAATAAGCTGTGAACTTGTTACTTGATGCAAATTCTAATAATGAATATTTAAGAGAAGTAAATTTAGCAGAAAGACTTGAATTATCAAACTCTGGCGAGAGTGGAGTTCTCTTATATTCTGAAATTAGTATTTCGTTAACTGTTTCGGGTGAAGGAAGATTGTTGAAATTTATACTTGCAGAAGAAGATCTTGACATTAACGTAAATGCAACGAAAATAAAAATAGCTATAAGTAATATATCGAGTAAATTAACCCCTATTTTTTTTAATAAACTTTTCCTCATCTATCATCCTAAATCAAAAATTACATACTCTCCCATTCACATTAATAATACAACTTAATGAATGGGAGAGTTCAATTTTAATTTTCAACTTTACTTTAACACAAGCATGAAAATAATATCTTTAATCCTTTTCTTGTGCCACTTATATAATCTTGTATAACTGAAACTGAACAATCTTTTTTTACTAAATTTAATCTTATAATTTTGGGGTTATTATTTTCGGAGGAAATTATCTTTATTTTGGATAATATACAGTAACTGCACCTGACCCAATTTGAGCATCTTTTGGATTCCAGTTAACAACAGCACCCAATCCTTCAGCAACAAACCTCACTGGCACAAATGTCCTGTTTTTAACTATTTTTGGCGGAACACCATCAGGTATCTTGTATGGTTTACCGTTAATTTTACCTTGAGGATTCCCTATCCACATTTCAATTGTATTCCCTCCAAGGCGTATAGTCACTTTCCTATCCTTATCATTCCACTCGACTTTTGCCCCAAGAGGTTCAGAAATCGCTCTTATTGGAACAAGAGTCCTTCCACTTTCAATAAATGGTGGAGCATCGATGGCTTTTGGTTCATCATTTACTTTCATAATATACTTGCCAATATATACTCTTACAATAGTTCTCTTTATCTCTTGTGGATTTATAGCGTTAGAAATTGTAAGGAGAAGCTTACCATTGTTATTATATTTAAATATTTTATTTAAAGCGATATCAGAAACCCATACATTTCCTTCAAGGTCAACAGTCATTGAAGATGGAGTATTAAGTTCTTTCAATGGAAATGCTTTAACAAACTGACCTTTGGAAGTAAATACCTGAACCCGCTTATTACCCCTATCTAATACATAAAGCTTATTGCCCTGCTCTTTATAAAAGTCTACGGCAACTTCACAAGGTTCTTTAAACTCGCCATTTCCTGAGCCAGTTTTACCAACATTCATAATGAAATTACCTTTAATATCAAACTTAACAATTCTATTATTTCCGGTATC
>ERZ795046.1797-NODE-1797-length-20402-cov-4.962894_pt1 | contig 20402 bp, 16 predicted proteins | sample MGYA00375130_ERZ795046 | MGnify/ENA primary metagenome ERZ795046 (study PRJEB30175, sample SAMN05720202) | activated sludge metagenome | isolation source: anaerobic digester from wastewater treatment plant | place: Japan | collected 2015-05-15 ...
TGCCAGGGCACTTACCGAACTCCGCGTGAACGGAGTATTTGTCCAGGAAGCCCCGGTCCTTCAGGTCGGGAAGACATTCCTGACATCAAAGGATCTCTTTATCGGCGACACCATAAATGAACAGAAGATACTGCAGCTCTGCTAGGTGATGGAGTGGCAGGGATAACACGGCAGACAACATTGGACGGCATCGCGATCCCGTCAATGCCACCGGTCAGGACCAGTGACGGGCATATTCTTGAATGGGACCGGGATCGGATTGTCAGGCAGATAGTAAAAGAGACCAGACTGGTCGAGACTTTTTACGGGTTTGAAGGGGCAGACGAGGAGACTGCCCAGGAGATAGCACGGGAGGTTGAGGAACGGATCAGAAAACTCAACCTACGTACACTTTCAGGCCCGCTGATCCGTGAGATTATGAATATTATCCTCATTGAACGTGGAAGGATCCAGTGGAGGAATGTCTGCACCAGAGTGGGAACGCCGGTCTACGACGCCCACCAGATCGACGTCGGCAGGGGATTTGAGGCAAAGGATAATGCTAATCTGCAGGAGAATGCTGAAACATCCCATAAAAAGAAGGCAGACAAGATCAGCAAGGAACAATATCTCCTCCAGCTCCCTCCTCACCTTGCAGACCGGCACCTGTGCGGGGATATTCATATTCATGATCTTGAGTACTTCGGGACACGGCCGTTCTGTCAGGACTGGGATCTCCGATACTTCTTTTACTATGGGCTGATGCCAGATGGGAACGGAACAAAGGCATCTGTTGCCGGGCCAGCCAAACGGGCCGAGGTAGCGGTACTGCATGCGGTAAAGGCACTCGGAAGTGCCCAGACTAACTTTGCCGGTGGTCAGGGATATTATAACTTCCTCACATTCCTGGCACCCTACTTTACTGGGATGGATTATACAGAGATGAAACAGCTGATGCAGATGTTTGTCTACGAGATGACACAGATGATGGTGGCTCGTGGTGGCCAGCTCGTCTTCTCATCAGTACAGCTCTCACCCGGCGTTCCGAAATTATGGAAGGATAAACCCTGTGTCTACAAAGGAAGGGTCTGGAATGGAACCGATGCCCCGTTGCAAACCTATGGGGAATGTGAACGTGAAGTTAGGCTCCTTTTTAAGGCTCTTATGGAGGTTATGCTTGAGGGGGACTACTGGGGCAAACCGTTTAACTTTCCAAAGCCGGAGATCAGCATCGAGCCTGATTTCATGCACGAGGATGAGGAATACAACCGGGCTCACCCGGATCTTCCGACGTATGAGGACCTGTATCTCCTGACATTTGAACTTGCATCAAAATTTGGAACACCCTACTATGACAACCAGCTGCCTGCGTACCGGGGGGCCGGGGAGGGAATATCCTGCTATCAGTGTTGTGCCTACCAGTTCTCAACCATGGCGGATCAGGATGCTGATTTTGAAGCAAAACTTTATTTTAAAGATGGTATGCACTTTTCCATGGGGTCATGGGGCGTTGTATCCCTCAACTGTCCCCGGGCATCTTACAAAGCACATGGGGATGAGGAACGGTTGTTTGCCGAACTTCGTTCCATGATGGACACTGCTGTGGAGGTCTTTAAAATAAAACTCCGGTGGATGGACCATATCAAAAAGAGTAACCGGATGCCATTTGCCATGCAGCGTCCCCGTGATCCAAAGACCGGTCAGCGGGGTGCGATGGCAGTTGATTTTGACGGGCTTGTCTATACCATCGGAATCGTCGGCCTGAATGAACTGGTCCAGCATTTCACCGGGTACCAGCTTCATGAATCGGATGAGGCTTTCCGGCTCGGAGTTCTTGCAATGACCGAGATGGAACTTTACAGCCAGGAACTTACCAAAAAACACGGCATGACGATCGCTCTTGCACGGACTCCTGCCGAAACAACCGGTCAGCGGTTTGCTGTGGCCGATCTTCTCAGAAGGGAGTTTCATGAGGACGCAAAGCGGGTCATCAAAGGGAATCTTGAGGTCGCCTTATCCCGGCTTGGTGAAACACGTGACCTTCCCGTTTATTATACCAATGGAACCCATGTCGCCCCGGGAGCAGACATCACCCTTGCACGCCGTGCAGAGATAGAGCATGTCTTCTTCCCGATCGTTGACGGCGGCAATATCTTTCATATCTGGCTTGGTGAGGAACGGCCTGATCCCCGCGGGCTCATGGACATGGCGATGAAACTCTGCCGGAGTACTCAGATCGGATACTTTGCCTTCACCCGCGACCTGACCGTATGCCTTCACCAGTTCTCTGAGTGGGATGGCAAACGGGCAGACACGCCGGTCAGGGAACCTATGAGGGGGACACAATCAGATATCCAGTCACCAATTCACGTATAAATATCTCTTTTCTATTGCCGGGATGGAGAACTGCTCGGGAGACTCGGGTATTCCAATGTTGAGATTTTGTACCGGATGCGGCTCCTTGAGTCAGATGCAGGGTTCAGGGAACGATACCTCTACTCCAATACCGGGTATTTCATAGCAGGTGAAGTTGCGGCAAAGGCATATGGGAAGAGCTGGGAGTGCCTTATCGATGAACGACGGATAGTGCCACTTGGAATGAGACGTTCAGGAGCCAGATATGAAACCTGTCCTAGATAATAATCATAGTACCGGCCATGCCAGTATTGCTGATGGAACATTGGAGATAATTCCTTTCGAAGAAGCATCACTTCCTGCCGCCGGCCCATCCGGTCCCCTTCATGATTCAAACGGGGCGGTTGGTCCTGGCTGTGACTCATATCACTTCCTTGATGAACGGGTGATTGAGAAGAACGGGGCACTTGATGGTGTCCGCTCAATTGTTGTTCTTATTCCGGGGAAGAAGAGTGGGATTGTGGTTATCGCAAACAAGCAGCTGACGGCATTTCCTGAAGCGGTACGGGATGAGTTTCTTGAACGGTACATCGGCAGGAGCGGGAATGATCTGCAGGCACTTGAAGTACGCAACCAGAAAGGATGGAACTCTTTGATTAAAAATCCGGAGAGACCCGGAAACCCAGGGCCTATGACGATCAGCCCTGGGGCAATCGAAGGAATATATACGAGTGATCGGTATGGTACCATTCAGATAGGCCAGGGTCCGGATACAGAACATATGACAATGGGACTAGGGCCAAACCGATACCAGGGGAACCTGGTCCACTGGACAGATAACACCTGGTACCTCTCATTCCCAAATCCGGATGATCTGGTGGGATATCTGACGTTTATTGCAGATGAATCAGGAACAGTGACTGGTATTGAATCCAATGAGTTCGGACCGTTCACTCGTGCCTGAATCAGGATTTCTCATATTCTTTTTTCAGTTCCGATTGAAAAATGAATAGCCTCCTGACCTGAAGATGTATTTATTGCTTTCTGATGCTTAGTAGTTCAGATAATGGAAATTTTCATAATCATTGGTATTCTCATTCTGGTGATCATCATCCTTTCCGGTGGATGGCGGTATGCATCAGAGCGACGATTACTTCCCTGTCCGGTGTGGATGAAATGGATGCTGGATCCACCGTTTGCATGGATGAACGGACGGACACGAAGGACGGTTGAATTTCTTGATGTCACTCCGGGCATGCAGGTTCTTGATGCAGGGTGTGGTCCGGGAAGAGTTGCACTTCCGGTTGCGAAGATCGTCGGAGCGGCCGGGGATGTTACCGTAATGGATATTCAGGAAGGGATGCTTGCGGAGGTAAGAAAACGGGCAAAGAAAGAGGGGTTATTAAATATCAGATATCTGCAGGGTGGCATCGGAGAAGGAAAACTCGGGAAAGATCAGTACGACCGGATCGTGATGGTTACTGTTCTTGGTGAGATTCCGGACCGTGAAAGAGCGATGCAGGAGATATATGGAGCATTGAAATCCGATGGAATGCTTCTCATTGAAGAAACGATCCGGGATCCGCATTTCCAGAGAGTACAAACAGTCCGGGACCTGGCCGGTAAGATCGGGTTTGTTGAGAAGGGATGGCACGGGAGCAGGTTTAATTATTGTATTTTGCTTATGAAAGAGTGAAAAAAACCTCCTGATTTTAAAGGAGAATTGGGTAGAACAGAGGAAATAGATTCCATGTAAGGAGTAATGTGATGAGTTATTTGAGGATATTCATCAGGATTCAATGCATTGACCTTTGGCAATATCCGTTCAGTCTCTTTTTTTACCATATCTATCCTTTTAATTCAATTTTTACTCCGTATTACCCAGGCAGTATCATGAGAACACAGAAACCTCATGAGGAAAAAATAAATTGTTTTCGTGTACTAGAGTCATTGATTGAAATGAGATGTTTCTGATTCAGCCCCGAAATTGTCGTGTTTTGCTTTTTGTTTATACAACACCCCAATAACAGCAATCCCAGTCAGACACGATCCGAAATATTCAACCAGACGAGGGTGAAGGGGGTTTATCTGGCATTATGTCGATCTACCTCAAAAAAGTTCCTCTTTAAAGTCTCCCATTTAAATGAGTGTTTTGGGTTTCTTCAACGCCCTCATAGAGGGGGATCATGATGGTACCTTCGTATTTATAAGGCACTTCGTGGTGATGTTATAGGGGTTTGATATTAACATAAGAAAATCGCCTTTATTTTGAAAATAAGTTCAAAATTACAAGATAGGTTTTTAGAGATTATTCAACTTTAGAATATGCCCTTATTTCAGAAAATAAAGATGATTAAGGGGAATTTAGATGTCTCCTTGCGACCACTGACAGCGATCCTGTTTCTCACGTGAAACAATTACTTGTATCAGGAGAGGGAGATGAGTATTAAATCCCAGAATTGTGAATCCATTACTCTTCTTTCTATGACCATCTTCAGAGAATCGTTCCTTCTCCATTTGTGGAGAAAGGATCTGTTTACCTGATTATATCACTCGGTAGAATCCCGCCTTAATCTGGTCACCAAAGGATGAATTATCTCCATTTCTTTCAGGCATAAGAGGAGGGCATTTTTTCACGGTTCAGATCTTTTAATGAAATCTTTTCCGGTTGAGATCGGAAAATGCGGAGTGAACAGTCCCTGACCTCATACTTGGACTGGGAGGTGTAAAGGGTGGCTCAGAGGATTCGATGAAGCAGGGAACAAGAATCCTCATTTAATGAATTTCTTACAACTTTATCAAATATCCAACTCTTTAGTTCTGTAATATTTTTCAATTCCTCCTGATAATCACTTACCATCTCACAAGTGCCATCTCATCAATGAAGGATCCCCATACAAACCCATGATAACCTACGGATTCTATGAACAATTCAATTCCCATGGAAAGGACAGATACTAATGATAAAAAATATTCAATCCCATACCCTTGAACCAATATTCGAAACTAAGACATCAACTCAAGATCAGATTCATCCAACCTTGGATACCATTCTCTCAAGGTTCAGGCCGGTAGATATTTCTAATATTTCTCATGCAATCCTACAAAACCGGAAAGAATCAAAATACCTGCTCACCACACATCAGGCTCTCGATCTCCTCGAGTACCTTCAGGAAAAGTACTACATCGTTGAAGTGGATGGAAAACAGGTTCAGACCTATTCAACAACATACTATGACTCTCCGGAATTCCAGTTATACCTCGCTCATCATAACGGGCGAAAACCACGGTACAAAGTAAGAACCCGGTCCTATATCGGTTCTGAACTCACGTTCCTCGAGGTAAAGGAGAAGAAAAATACTGGTCTGACGATTAAACACCGTCTGCAGACCGAAGGGCTGGTCACCAGACTGGAATCAGATATCCGTGAATTTCTCTCTTCATGTTTCCCCTTTGACTACTCACAGTATAAACCGGTGTTGATAAACGAATACAGAAGAATTACACTTGTATCTGCAGTTCATCCAGAACGGATCACTCTTGATATCGATCTATCATTTCGTTCTGGTTCAACGGATATTCTGCTCCCAAGCATTGTCATCGCTGAAATAAAGAGAAGTTCTGATCATACCAGGTCTCCTGCCCTTGAATATCTGAATATGATGAGATTACGACCACGGGGATTTTCTAAATACTGCATTGGAATATCCCTGTTGTATGGCGATTTTGTGAAACATAACAACTTCCGGATGGTTCTGCGGATTCTGAATAAACTTACCAATGGAGGACCGGTATTATGGTAACCGATACCTATGGTTCATTCCTTGCCGGAATTCTCATCAATCTTCTTGCAGCGGTAATCATCGCACGATGGATCTATTACCCGAGAAAACGAGCCCAGGATTACATATTTACATTCCTGGCATTCTCAACTGTCATATACCTGGTGATGGGACTTTTTACATCGGTAGAACTCTCAATCGGAGTTGGGTTTGGTCTCTTTGCTTTGTTTTCTGTTCTCAGGTACCGGACCGATACTGTTCCCATCCGGGAGATGACCTACCTCTTTGTCATGGTTGCTCTGCCTATCATGAACTCAATCCTCTATAATGGCGGGGATATTATGAAATTATGCCTCTCTGACTCTGTGATCATTGCTGTGCTCTTTATTCTTGAACAGAAATGGGGGTTCAGATATGAACAGAAGAAACTGATTAAGTATGAGAAGATTGATCTTGTCAGAGCCGATGAACATGACCGGTTAATTGAAGATTTAAGAGAAAGAACCGGACTTGTAATTACACAGGTGGATATTCTTGAGATAGATTTTATCCGGGATTCAGCGGATATTGTAATTACCTATGAAGAGGGACCTCCGGTCATCCCGAAAAAGAGTCAGGGTTCAGACACCAGACCGGTTGAAGAATCCCGTCATCTTCATCTCTCTCCTGGAAAAACTGAATAAACCTCTGATAAGGTCTGTTGAAATTGCCTTTTTCATCGATGTTCGTGAGAGATCCGGGGATGATTTACCGGCGATTCATCTCCTTTTCATGTTGCAGAAGTATTCTCTTCTTTAATTCCAGGAACTCCTCTTCTGAAATAACTCCGTCGGTTTTTAACTCATGTATTTTTCTCAGCTCATCGGCTACCGAAGGAATTCTTTTGTATTCCTCATGTTCACTCCGAATCCTCATCTCATCAAGAAATCCTGATGCAATAATACCGGTTGGAAGCGCAATAATTCCAATTCCAAGTAGTAACATCACGATAGTAAACATTTTCCCGATATGAGTGACCGGGTACACATCTCCATATCCGACCGTTGTCATAGTGACGACCGCCCACCACAGGGCATTATCAAAATCTTCAAAATTTTCTGGTTGAGCTTCAGATTCAACGGTGTACATGACAAAGGTGGAGGAGATAAGAAAGGTGAAGAGAATGAGGATGATCGAGAAGATATAATCCTTTTTTTTAACGAGGACGGAGAAGATGACATCGACTGTACTGTAATAACGTAGGAGTTTGAATATCCTGAAAATTCTGCATAATCTACAGAACTGAACGACCCTTGGATGAAATGGGAAAAGGAGTGCAACGTAAAAGGGAAGAATTGCGATTAGGTCGATAATCATGTAGATAGTACATGCATATTTGAGCCTTCCTTTCACCGGATCACGATAATCCGTGTAACAGGTACATGTCCATATTCTCAATATATATTCAATGGTAAAGACCAGGACTGTTATAATTTCAATGAAAGTAGCGATTTCGCGAAATTGTTCATAGATAGATCGGTATGATTCCAGGAAGATAAGGGCTACATTAACCAAAATAAGAGTTATTATGAGGAAATCAAAAAACCGGTCAGGTTTGGATTCATGATGGATATCATCGATTATATCGAAGATCTTCCGCTTGAGTGAAGGTTCTGAATCCAATATTATCAGAATAAATGTCTTTTTTGAGAAGAAAATGATGTCGATGATTTTCTTCTCCAAAGAGTGAGGAGGAGCAAAAGAGAAAGGGATTTTATGTATCTGATTGAGATTTTACATACTCCATTGCCTTTTCATATTGGGATCTGATGTGTGCCCTCAAATCTTCAAAAGCAGCATCAAAATCTGATTCATTCGTAAGATAGGAATATCCTTCTCGTTCACCATCCGATCCGATTACTGATGATGCAATGGTATCATGGTAGTGATCACAGATCATTTCCAGCTTTTCTGGATGAAAACTGGATTCAGCCACTCTTTTTAGAATTTGAACATATTGTGCATGATACTCAGGATCATCCATAAGGTACCTGATAAGCGGCCATCTGTCGGTCACATTCTCCATTGAAAAGGATACACTGCCACCCATTCCCATACCTGGGCCGAATTGCCCATCCATTCCAGGCATGGTTATGTTCATCCCTCCCGGTGGCATGAAACCAGACTGGTTCGGATTATTCATTCCATCCGGCCCCCACCCTTGTCCAGATACCTGCATTTCGGGCATAGACATGTTCATCCCTTCAGGCGGTGCAAACCCGAAACCCGGTGTTTTATTCATCCCGAGAGGGCCATCACCTCCAAAGGTTTTCCCCATACCATCCATGAATGCATAATTATTGTCCCAGGGGATCCAGCTGAATGTCCCGGTATCCGGATTATTGTACAGGTAATAATTCCGTGCATTTCCCCCATACGTATCCCAGTTCTTGATAAGCGTGTTGGTTGCCAGCCAGGTAAGAAACTCAGAGACATCAAGGATTGACTCGAGTTCTGATCGCCACAATTCAGGATTTTCAGTTCGTGTCTCTGAATGCAGGGTGCGATAAAGTTGTTCGATGTCAGAGTAATCCTCTTCATCTTCATTGGTTTTCTTCTCAAAGTGAGAGAGATTGAGTTTTCCGGATGCAAAGGTTGCACCTTCTCCCTCCGGTTTATAGAGATTTCCGGTTCCGTTTGAGAACTGGGTTTTAATTACGGTATCATCAATGCTTTCAACGAGGGTATAGAGGCCGAAATATTCAAATCCATCTCCTTTGTCTATGAATACCTTGTAAAAAGCGGTCTCAGGGGCGATCACCCCTGCATCATGAAAGATTTCAGGTGCCAGTTTCTCCCGTATGACAGAAGCATCTGACATTCCGGATTGCAGGTTCAGTTCTTTAAACCCGAAAAATTTCTGATTTTTTGTATCCGGGAACTCATCCTCGTAGTGATCCATATCCACTTTCAGGGATATCTTCCCGATTCCCTCGCTCCATGCAGTCATCAGGGAATTTACTCCTTTATACCTGATTCCCACATGATTCCAGGTTTCGTTCTGAAATGAGATAGTTGCAGGGACATATACCGGATCTTCCTGATTTAGAAAAACAGGACCGTTTTCATAAGGTGGTTTTGCCAGATTCATTCCTGCGGGTCTATTAAAATCAGGCATGTTTTCACCCGGAGCACCCATTCTTCCGGGTCCGGGCATACTCCCGCCCCCAAACTCCCCATACTTGGTCTTCATGTCTTCCTGCATTTCGGTCCAGGATTCAGGGCTGATGGTGATATATATCTCACGAATTTCATCATCCGGAAAGACCGTATCATAGTCGGGATTCGAATCTGAAGCAAGGAGATATGAACTCTCATTTCTATCAGCACTGCTTGACTGAATGAAAAAGATGCATGTTGAAACCAGAATAAGTGCAAAAATCTTTGTTAAAAAGCAAATTCGTGTCATAATAGCCTTATGAAATTGTGTTTATTCCATCCTGGACCCTCCGGAGTTACCTGGTCGTCCTTTGTGATGATTTATCTGACAGCCTTGGCTGACTGATGACAGATACCTTGCATGGAGCGGAATATAAAAAAAGCAGATTCAGATGGTTGAAAGATACAACGGATCAGTATGACATTACCTGAATCGGTTTCGTATCCAGATGAATAGGGGCGAAATACAGCCATGTGTCAAGAAAAATTATCGATTCTTCGTGAAATCCCAAAATCCGGACTTCAAAAAAACTAAGGCAACTGTATAAAAAAGTCGGTACGATGAAAAGTTGGCGACAATACAGTGAGATAAAAATATTATGAGTATATCTGTAGAAATCCCCGGATCTCTTTTACAAAAGATTGAGAAATTAAAGAATAAGCCAGATGAAGGTCCAATTGAAGTAATAAACCGTTTCGTATATTATTATAATGAGATGATGAATTATCCCCAGGAGAAGAAGCAGGAAAAATTGGCCTGGAAGAGTACGAAAAGGGTGTAACCATTTCTCACAAGGAATGTGGTAAGAAATCGGGTTTCATGTAATGTATGATCTTCAATATACCAACCATGCTGAAAGAGAGATTCAAAAATTAGATTCATTAACTAAAACGCGGATATACGAAATATTACCAACAATTTGTGAAAACCATATCAGCATATCATCCCATAGACCAAACCGAAAGGATCTGACCCATGATATAAATAGGCAATTGGGACATATCAGATTATTATGGCTATCCGGGATGATACATTAGTTATTTTTCTAATCAGTGCCGGACAATAGAAAATCAGTATACGATAAAATATGATTTGAAGCACTCGTACAGCTGAGCGATACATTATAAAAAATCACGATGGTATGAACCATTCTAACTATCAATAGCGATTAATACTATAAAAAATTGAAAATAAAAATGATGTTGTTAAAAAAATTCATACCTTATTGATAAGGTACTATACTTTGATTTCTATGCCTCAGCCCGGATTTGAACCGGGGACAACCAGATCTTCAGTCTGGCGCTCTCCCAGTCTGAGCTACTGAGGCGCGACTATACAGATTACACTCATGCCTAATTAATACTTGTTATTTGAATCTCAATCCCATGTACGTATACGGAGACCTGTAAGACCTATACCACGTCCCTTAAGGTATCTGAACACCGACATTATCCCGATGTTTTTCAGGAGACGGAGTGCAAAACCAAATATCACAAAAATACAGGCCGATATCGCTCTCCGGACAGCAAAAGTAGTTCATCTCACCCATAATGATTTTGACGCAGTTGGCGCTGATGCAGTCCACCGGATCAGATTCAGGAACGAAGGAGTGTACACAGTATTCAGTTCGGTCGGAAAATTCCCGATGTATCTGGATATCATCTCCCAGATTGCAGGCAAAGGGGACACGCTCTCTATTAGTGACCTGTCGTACAGGAAAGGAATTGAGCAGCATCTTAAAAAATTAAAACAAAAAGGCTGGAGAATTGAATGGCGTGATCATCACCGGTGGCATGAGGATGAGATTGGTATCGTGAGAAGCATCGTTGACCTCCTCCACATCGATACTGGCCGGTGTGCATGCGGCATCTGTGCCAGTGATCTGACACCGGATGATGTAATCACCCAGGAGATAGCACTCGTCGTCTGCGATTATGACCTCTGGAAGCACCAGGATCCACGCTCCGGAGTTCTCGGTCTTGTCCTCCAGCGTCATGAAAACCGGGAACATGTCCGTGATATGCTCATGCTGGGTGTCTTTGATGACAAGAAGATAAGAAGTGAATATGAGGACATCATGCGTGAGATGAATCGTGTCATGGAACGGACAAAGCGTGCAGCAAGTATTCTCGGAACAAAATATCGCACCGTTGTCACCCCGATGTTCGGGTATCCAAGTGAAACCGCTGCATATCTAAGAAAAGAACTTGGATCAGATATTGAGATCCTCGTCTCACGGTCAGGAAAGTTCTCTATCAGATCTGTCCCCCCTATCTCCCACAAAATTGCCAGGGAGTTTGGGGGCGGAGGTCATCCCAATGCGGCGGGGGGATTTTTCAACTTTACTCTCAAAGATAAGATTCTCCTGTACTTTCTGAAAAAGAACCGGTGGTTTGAGGAGATTGCACGGTATTCTGACACTATACAAAAATAATCGCTGACTCCTTTACTTTTTTCCAGTACTCTTCTTCAGGGCCGACACCATACCCTGCTACCTTCAGATGATCCGTATCCACATACGGTAGCACATCCATGAGGGCCGGTTCAGATGCATCAGAGAGGATGAGGGTTCTGACCTGGAACCGGTCCATCAGATCATCAACAAACGGTATTGTTTCTGACTGAATGATAAGATCTGACGTATGCTCTAAAAGCTCCTCAAGACTGACAAGGGTTGGATTGTGCAAAAATAGCAGGTTCTTATTCCCTGACACAAGTTCAAGTTCAACCGGAGTCGGATCATAAAGATGGATGATATGACCGAATACCCGGATGTCCCGGAGTGCCCTGAGAATCTGGCGAAATCCATGAAACATCTCGGCAAACGCATCCTCATCATCCGGTGAGGGACAAGAGGGTAATACAACAGGACTCTCATGGACCGACCGTACTCTCTCCCCTTTTCTGGTCAGAAGAGAATAATCAGCAACCATGATATCCGGATACACATGCGGTCCTGACTCGTCATCCCATGAAAGACCTTCTTCAAGCCGGGATCTGCAAAATTTCCCGCCAATCGCAATTTCGTCAATCGCGGCATTCTGTTGTGCCGTGCAGGAACGAAGCATCTGAAATGTCGTAAGGTCTGCCTCGATACCACGATGGGCTGAAATAAACTCCCGCAGGAGAGGAACCTCTGGAGTATCGGGTTCAGACCCCAGTGAAAGCGTTTTTAACTCTCTTTTTTTCTTCATGAAAACCTGTGTTACCAGAAGATGCACCTGCGCAAGAGCCGGCAAGATGCGCAAGACCCTTCAGGATATGAGAGATAAGAGATCCCTGTCCTCAGTATATTTTATAGAATTATCTTCAAAAATGTACCTGATGAATAGCCGCCCGCTTCTTGTTACCTGTGGCCTTCCTTATACCAACGGGCCATGCCATCTCGGCCATCTCCGGACATATGTACCTGCGGATTTTTACGTGCGGTTCATGCGGCGAAAAGGGGAAGAGGTGGTATTTATCTGCGGCTCAGACAATCACGGAACACCAATCGTTGTCAGTGCAGAGAAGGAAGGGACGACACCACGGCAGATATCTGAGCGATATCACGCACATTTTTCTGATACCTTCAAAAAAATGCAGGTAAACTTCGATCACTTCGGAATGACCGATGATCCGACCACTCATGCACGGACAAAACATCTTGTGGGACGACTCATTGAGCGTGGGTATGTATACCCAAAGATCATTCAGCAGGCGTACTGTACAAAATGTGAAAAGTTCCTCCCGGACCGGTACCTTGAAGGAGTCTGCCCTCATTGTAAAAAGCCGGCCAGAGGAGATGAATGTGACCAGGGATGCGGAAAACATCTTGAGCCAGGAGAGATTCTTGAGCCGACCTGTAAGATTTGCGGGAGTCGTGCAGAGTACCGTGAACAGGAGCATTTCTTCTTCCGTCTCAGTGGCTTTCAGGACTGGCTCAGGGAATATCTGGAGAACCTCAAAGGGACTGACAATGCCATTAATTATGCCCTGGGTTGGGTGAATGAGGATCTTCATGACTGGTGCATCACCCGGACTCTTGAATGGGGAGTAAAATTCCCTGGTCATGAAGAACTCGTTGTCTATGTCTGGGTTGATGCCCCGATTGGGTATATCGGATTTACCGAGGAATGGGCAGAGAAGAACGGGAAAGACTGGAAAGAGTACTGGTGTGGTGAGACCACACGGGTCACTCATTTTATCGGGCAGGATATCACGTATCATCACTGCGTCTTCTGGCCTGCCATGCTCCATGGTGCAGGGTATGGAACGCCATATGCAGTGGTTGCTTCAGGGATGCTCAAGATTGATGATCACAAATTCTCTAAGTCACGGGGATATGTTGTCTGGACAAATGAGGACTATCTTGATCAGGGGCTTCCTGCGGATTATCTCCGGTACTATCTCCTCTCCTATACCAGCCATACCAAAGAGATGAACTTCTCCTGGCAGCTCTTCCAGGAACGCATCAATAATGAAGTAGTCAACAATCTTGGGAATTTTATCTATCGCACTTTGCACCTCTCTCACAAACAGTTCGGCGGCGTCCCGGAGGGTGAGGTGGAACAGGAGATATTTGACCGGATATATGAGGCCATCGGACTGGTAACAAACCTTGTTGAGGCGTATGACTTTAAAGGTGCTGTCGATGCAATCCTGACCCTCTCCGCCTGGGGCAATACATATATTCAGAGTAAAGAGCCCTGGAAACTTGCAAAGACTGATCCAGCAGCAATGGCGCAGGTCATGAGAAACTGCCTTCAGCTTGCAAAGGCCCTCACGCTCCTTATCGAGCCGGTCATGCCTGAGCGGGCAGCCCTCATCTGGAGTCAGCTCGGACAGGACAGCCTCATAGCCAATAATGAATTTATCGCAGGGCTTTCTCCCCTGACACCGGGCCCACTTCCAGCACCATCGATTGTGTTCTCAAAAATTGATGATAAAAAGACGGCTGAGCTGGAGAAACGACTCCGTGACCGGATAGATGCCCTTGATGCAGAGAAGAAACCAAAAACACCACAGATTACGATTGAGGAATTTGCCAAAGTTGAGATGAGGACTGGTAGGATCATCGCAGCTGAGCCGGTTCCAAAATCGAATAAACTGCTGAAACTGCAGGTACGCATTGGAGATGAAGTCAGGCAGATTGTGAGTGGTATTGCCCAGTTCCATACCCCGGATGATCTCGTCGGCAAGGATGTCGTCGTCTGTACAAATTTAAAACCTGCAAAAATATTTGGTATTGAAAGTAACGGGATGATCCTGGCCGCGGGAGATACGGCATCGCTCCTCAGACCGGAAACCCCGGTTCCATCCGGTACAAAGATCCGGTAATACTCCATTATTTATTTTTATTCGATGATAGTGCACGTGCTATTGCCTGTTTAACATCAGGATCGGTCTCATGTAAAAGAGCAGATTCCAGATGAGGGAGAGCATCAGCATTCCCTAACCGGCTTAATCCTTCTGCTGCAATTCTCCGGGTGTAGGAGTGATCATCAGAGAGCATCCTGATAAGAACCGGAACAATCCTCGGATCCTCCATCCGTGCGAGAGACTTTGCAGCCATGTACCGGACATGATCCTTTTCGTCAGTTGTGCACTGCATAAGCGGCTCAACTGCAGCGGTATCCCCGATTCCTCCAAGTGCTTCAACAGCCCGGTACCGAATAACCCAGTCCTTGTCGTGAAGTAATCCGAGTAATGCAGGGATAGCAGCTGTTCCTATGGTAATGAGGGTCGCAGAAGCACGGGCACGGACTTCCTTTTCAGGACTATGGAGATCCGCAAGTGCAGATTCCAGCGTAAGGGAACACATGAAAAAAAGATTGGTTGTGATCACAGAAAAGAGAAATGATTGGGTATTTCCCCCCATCCATGAAGGCTGCCCCTATTACCCAATCCTTCTCAATATTTAAGCCGGTGCCGGTGTTGGTGGCACTAGAGAGGTCGATGAGTATTCATGGGTTTGTGCAAGGTCAAACAGTCCACGAGCCACCGTTCTCTGACGATCAGTTATCTTTGTGGTCAGGTTTGCATCGTAATAGTTGCCATTGTAGGTCTCAAAGTCTGTATTCATATAGACCTCTGCAGCTCCGACTGCCAGGGTATTGTTCGCGTTGGTTCCAAGACCCTGAGCGTCAAATCCATACCGCAGGTTCACTGGTACCGTAGAACTCTCAGATATTGCCCGGCCACCCACTGTTGTTACTGCAGCAACCTCCTGCACATTCATCGCACTTCCGGCTTCCACCGTTCCTTTGAACGCTGCTCCGTTCCCTCCGCCTCCGCTTGCAAAGACACAACGCCCGACTTCATTGCCGTTTGTTGCTGCGCCAAGCGACGTGATGGTTGATCCCTCATCCCAGAGCATGGTTCCACTCTGACTCTGATCTGCCTGGTAATTCACCGTATGCCGGGCATACAGATTATCCCTGCCATCAGAGACATTGGAACCGTCCATATTGTACTCTTTGGTGTACCTGGTCGTCCCACTGGCTGCAAGAGTATTCTCACGGTAGGTAAAAATAGCCCGTGTCTCATCCGGTGTCAGTGTATTGTTCGCAAGGTCTCCCCCAGGAAGGTTTGTCTGCTGCCACTCCATGTCATGATCGACCAGCAGTGTACCAATACAGGTTGCATCAATGGTAGTAGTAATACCGGTCTTATCATATAATGCGGAAGTAGGTCTGACAGCGGATGCCCACCCGGTCGAAAGAACCAGGATTATCATAAGCACAATGCTTACTCGCCTCAATTTACAGGCATTCATATCAATCAACCCCATCAAAATCTGACCACATATGTAGTCAAACTGGTCACGAAAATTTCGTCGGTGATACATATATACCTTGTCAATTTTTCGCGAAGAAAATTGAACAATTTGCCTGATATCCAGAAAAATAAATATAAAAAAAATGATTTAATCGAGTGATGAAAATTGGGGGGAGAATTAGGCAAGGTAATCCGCGGGCTTAGGCAGCTCTTCCTTGAGTCCCTTGCGCTTTCTGATCTGCATCACAATTTCCTTTGCAGATCCAGCCGGAACAACTTCAAAACCTGCAAACTCACTGTTCCACATGGCACGACCTTCAGTTGCGGAGCGGACATCCCCCGCAAACCCGAAGAGCTCTGCAACCGGTGCCTTTCCAATGACCGTGATGGTATCTCCTTCACTGGTCATATCAAAGACCTGGCCACGCCGGCTCTGAATCTGTGAGGTTGCACTTCCCATGTGATCCTGGGGCACGGTGATGTGGAGCTTCTGCATCGGTTCAAGCAGAGAATCTCCTGCAAGAAGCATTCCACCCTTGATAGCACTCCTGACAGCCGGGATAACCTGGGCTGGACCACGGTGGATTGCATCCTCATGAAGCTTGACATCAACCAGCTTGATGAGCATGTTCTGGACCGGCTCATCTGCAAGCGGACCGCCGTCGAGTGCTTCATGAATACCTTCGATGATAAGTTCCATCGTTTCGTTCAGGTACTGAATACCCTTGGTCATGTCAAGGAAAAGATTGGTTCCATAGATGTCCTTGACATTCTTGGCTTCTTCCTTGTCAAAGCCTGCCTTGATCATCACATCACGGCGTTCAAGGGCATCCTGGTTCATGGAGATCTCATGATTCTTGATCATCTCGACAACATGCTCCGGGAGTGGGTGAAGGGTAAAGTAGAACCGGTTGTGACGGTTTGGAGATTTTCCTTCGACCGGCTCGGTGAGTTCCTGGGTGATGGTCTCACGGTACACCACGATCGGTTCAGAGGTGATAATCTCAACACCCTTGTCACGCTTGATACGTCCGGTGATGATCTCAAGGTGCAGCTCTCCCATACCGGAGATCAGGTGTTCACCAGTCTCTTCGTTGATATTGACACGAAGTGTTGGATCTTCCTTCGCCACCTGACGGAGCACATCGACCAGCTTGGGCAGATCCTTCATATTCTTCGCTTCGACCGCGACGGTAACGACCGATTCGGAGTAATGTTCAAGAGATTCAAATGGAGTCATCTCCATTAGGCTTGAAACAGTAGAACCGACAATAGCATCCTTCAGACCCGTTACTGCGGCAATGTTTCCGGCATAGAGTTCCGGAACCTCAACACGGGTCGGACCCATAAAGATACCAACCTGCTGGAGACGGTTAACCTTCTTGGCAGTTCCCATAACATACATTTCATTGCCACGGCTGAGCTTTCCTGAGAACAGACGGCCGGTAGCAACTTCTCCTGCATGTGGATCAAAGGAGATATCCGTCACCATCAGACAACTGGGTGCATTCGGATCACAGGATATCATACCCTTTCCTTCCGGACTGTTGATATCACCATGCCAGATCACCCCAATACGGCGTGGTTGTGCTTCCTTCGGGTTTGGCAGGTGTGATACCACCATATCAAGGACTACTTCACAGAGCGGGCTCTTCTTTGCAAGTGCCTTCATTTCACCGCTCTTACAGTACTGATACACGTCTTTAAAGGAGATGCCGGACTTTTTCATATATGGAACAGAAATCGCCCAGTTATACAATGCTGACCCAAATGCCACCGTTCCTGCGGCGGCATCAAGTTTCCAGCCATTATTGTACATCTCCTCGTTCATGCCCCTGATCAGCTTGTTGACCTTGTCAATGACCTTGCCAAGGCGGATCTGCATCTCCATCTCGTCGACCTGCAGTTCGTTGATCAGCCGGTCTACCTTGTTGATAAACAATACCGGCTTGACACGCTCTTGAGCGCCTGGCGCAGAACCGTCTCGGTCTGTGGCATGGTGCCTTCAACTGCATCGACAAGGACAACTGCCCCGTCGACTGCACGCATGGCACGGGTAACGTCACCACCAAAATCAACGTGACCAGGGGTGTCGATCATATTGATGAGGTATTCTTTCCCCTCATACTCGTGGACCATTGAGACGTTTGATGCATCAATAGTGATACCACGTGCCTGTTCTTCCTCATCTGAGTCCATCCAGCAGGCTTTTCCTGCCAGATCTTCACTGATGATACCCGCACCTGCCAGGAGGTTGTCAGAAAGGGTGGTCTTACCGTGATCGATATGCGCAACGATACCGATATTTCTGATACACTCCGGCTGGTTCATGAGCTGCATGACGCGCTCTACCGTTTTCTTCCCTCGGCTCATATTTCACCTGCAATTTTTTAAAAAACAGAAATGGGATAGTTATTTACCGTGCAGACTTTGCAACACGTTCCCGTTCTTCACGCTTTGCGACAGAGTAACACTTTACATCCCCATTGGCAGCTGCGATGAGTTCCTCTGCGAGGGCATTTGCAACGGGTTTTTTCTTTTTATGGGAGGCTGCATAGACACCGGCAGCAATTAAACCGACAGCCGTATTGACCCGGCGCATGGGGGCGGTATCGACAGACTTTGGCACATTGATACCACCATATTTGAGACGGACCGTCTCTTCCCTGGGTCCGGCATTTGCGACTGCATCACACAGCACCTCGATCGGGTTTTTCTTGGTCTTCTGGTGGACAATCTCAAATGCATCCCGGACAATACGGATGGCCAGCTGCTTCTTTCCGGTGTTTGCTTCAGTACGCATCAGCTGATTGATCAGCCGCTCGACGATGAGCATATTTGCCTTATGAAATTCCTGACGGGTAAGTCGTCCGCAGGAATGGGGCACAATCATCGAGTTCAGGTTGACGTACCGCGCGATACCCGGGTCACGGATGGTGACCTCACTTGTGTCCCAGCGGTTAAAGAGGAGACGTGCCGGGGCAGATGCTTCTTCACTCATCACGATCACCTGCGTGGCTTCTCCTTCCTGCCTATCACCAGTTCATGAAGACAGACGTTATTCACCTTTGTGACAACATACCGGACACCAGGGATGTCACCCATTGAACGTCCGAGACGACCGCCAATACCTTCGATTTCCACTTCGTCGTGTTCATCAATGAAGTTGATGGCACCATCACCAACTGCAAACGCAGAAACCTGACGCCCGTTCTTGATCAACTGAACACGGACACATTTCCGGATTGCAGAGTTTGGCTGCTTTGCCTCAACACCGATCTTTTCAAGGACGATACCTCTTCCCTGGGGCGCGCCCTCAAGGGGATCGGACTTCAGTTTCAGACCACCTGCTTTTCTTGCAAAATGCGGGTCACTCCAGCGAAATCTCGCTGAGTCACGCTTTAATTTACGTGCTGCAAATTTACCCTGTCCCATTACATCACTCTGATAATCTTCGATAATTCCGCCATACAGCGGCGAATGAGAATCCAAATGCTCGACGATTCCAGTATAAAATGTCGGCTTTGAAACCTGTCTGTATACGTTGACACTTATGCAATATAATAGTTGTATTCACGCCTAACCTGATCTCATGCAGATCAGACTTTACAAAGAGGTCTCATTTGATGCCAGTCACCGGCTGCTTCACTACCGGGGGAAGTGTCACAATCTTCACGGCCACCGGTGGAGGGTGGAAGTGTGGCTCTCAGGTTTCACTGATGAGGAGACAAATATTCTGGTTGATTATAATGAGATCCGCGAGATCGTGGATCATTATGATCATGAGATCATCCTTAATGAGGCAGATCCGATGGTCTCCCGTATCCAGGAGTTTCATGACGTCATCACCACCCCCGGCGATCCGACCAGCGAACTTCTGGCACGACTTATCAGGGATGCAATAGAACTGCGATACAAAGACACCGGTAGAGACATCACCGTTGATATGATCAGAGTATGGGAATCCCCGACCGGCTGTGCAGAGTTAAGGCATGAAGATCGCTGAACTATTCACGTCACTCCAGGGTGAAGGACTCACCTCAGGATACCCGACAATCTTTGTCCGTCTGGCCGGATGTAATCTCTCGTGTTCCTACTGTGATACTCCGGCGGGAAGACAGGAAGGGGAGGAAATGAGTGTTGATGATGTCATACAACGGGTCCTTGCAGAAAAACCATCCTGTGTCTGTATTACTGGAGGTGAACCGCTTTTGCAGAAGAAGGATGTTGCAGAGATATCTAGCCGGCTCATCAATGCTGGAAAGAGAGTAATCATCGAAACAAATGGAACGATCCCTTTTGACGGACTGCCTGAAGAAGTCTCGATC
>ERZ795046.1799-NODE-1799-length-20358-cov-3.923903_pt1 | contig 20358 bp, 16 predicted proteins | sample MGYA00375130_ERZ795046 | MGnify/ENA primary metagenome ERZ795046 (study PRJEB30175, sample SAMN05720202) | activated sludge metagenome | isolation source: anaerobic digester from wastewater treatment plant | place: Japan | collected 2015-05-15 ...
ATCAGTTCCCCTCGAGACCAGATCGTCGATGAGTACGCCAATATAGGCCTCTGATCTATCGAGCAAGAGCCGCTCATCAGGGCGAAGGACACTCAACGCCGCATTGATTCCCGCCACAAGTCCCTGCGCGGCCGCCTCCTCGTAACCGGAGGTCCCATTTATCTGCCCTGCGAAATACAATCCCGCTATCTTCAGGGACTCGAGCGTAGGCGCCAGCTGAGTCGGGTCTATGCAGTCGTACTCTATGGCGTAACCGTACTTCATGATGTGCACATTCTCGAGCCCACGTATTGTCCTGATCATCTTCTCCTGAACATCGACAGGAAGGCTTGTCGACACACCGGACAGATACATCTCCTCGTTTCCGCACCCCTGAGGTTCCACATAAACCTGATGACGAGGGCGGTCAGGGAACCTCACAATCTTTGTCTCAATCGCAGGGCAATATCGCGGCCCTGTCCCCGTGATCGCGCCGGTATACATGGGCGCACGATCAAGATTCTCCCTGATCACTTCGTGGGTTCTTTCGTTTGTCCACGTTTGCCAGCATGGGATCTGCTCTCTCGGATAGGGCCGTCGCAGATACGAAAAGCCGTATGGGAGTTCCTCACCCAACTGGATCTGAGTCGCATCGTAATCCACTGTCCTCCCATCTATTCTGGCTGGGGTTCCTGTCTTGAAGCGGTACATGGCGAATCCTCGCCGCCTCAGGTTTTCTCCCAGCTCAACGGCGGCCGGCTGTCTGTCGGGGCCTGACTCGTAGTTCATCTCCCCCATGTGGACCCTGCCCCCCAGGTGTGTTCCTGTAGCAAGGATCACTGCCCGGGACGAAATCTCCCCTATCTCGGTGCTCACTCCGGCTACTCTTCCATTGCGCACGATGATGTCATACACTGTAGCTTGTGTGAGCACCAGTCCGGGCTGGCGCTGAAGCGTTCGCCTCATCCTCGCCTGATACTCGGCCTTGTCTATTTGCGCTCTCAACCCACGAACAGCGGGGCCTTTTGAAGTATTCAACATCCGCAGCTGGATAAAGGTCTCATCTGCAGCAAGACCCATTTCTCCCCCCAACGCGTCTATCTCCCGAATGAGATGGGCTTTTGCGGGTCCGCCTAGTGAGGGATTGCACGACATCTGCGCTATGTTCTCCATGCTCACCGTCAATCCAAGCGTGCTACATCCTAACCGAGCGCATGCCAGAGCCGCTTCACAACCTGCATGCCCCAGCCCAATCACTATGACATCGTAATCCATTTCCGATTCACCCCCCGTCTCTCACATGCCGCCTATCGCCCATGCGGTCAGGCACAACCGTATTCGACTCCTACTTTCCGACGCAAAACTGGGCAAATATCCTATCCACAATATCCTCTCTCGTTGTTTCGCCAGTAAGCTCCCCCAGCGCATCCAGGGCCGACCTCAAATCAATCGACAGCATGTCGGGCGGCATGTTCTCCTCCACGCCGCAGGCAACATCTCTGAGGGATTGTGCCGCGCGCCGCAAGCAATCTTCGCGTCTCATGCCGAGCATTTCGGATTCTGTTTCGAGCCCATCACGTTGATCTGCGGCTTGACCGCCATGCAGCCCTTGTCCGGCCAACGCGCCAATCTCAGCTATACCCGCACCCCGATCCCCAAGCACCAATGCCTCGATGGCCTCCTCCAAGTTGTCAAGCCCTTCGTTAGTAAGCGCGGAAACCCTGAGGACAGGACGTCCGGCAGCGATTCGGCGCGCATCCTCATCGCCCATGACGTTAGCCAGGTCACACTTATTTACGACGACGATGGTATGCGATTCCGGTGTCTGCGACACGATCTCCGCGTCGGCCATGTTGAGCGGCTCAGACCCGTCCACAACAGCAAGTGCCACGTCGGCATCTGCCAGAGCTATCTTAGCCCTTTCAACACCGATTCGCTCCACCGGATCGACCGAATCGCGCATTCCGGCTGTGTCTATCAACCTTATAGGGATCCCGCGGATATTGGCAACTTCAGACACCACATCCCTCGTTGTCCCCGGCAATTCCGACACAATAGCCCGCTCCTCCTTGAGCAGGGCGTTGAGAAGCCTGGATTTCCCGACATTAGGCCTTCCAACTATGGCCACAGAGGCCCCTTCCCAAAGCAGACGTCCCATAGATGCTTCCTGGCACGCCTCCTCCAGCATGGCAGCGATCCGCGACGATTCATCCGCGATCTCCTGCACCGCAACGTCGGGTATATCCTCCTCCGGAAAATCGAGCGATGCCTCAATCACCGTCATCAGGGAAATGATGCTCTCTTCGGCTTCACGCACTTTCACGCCAAGGGATCCGGCGAGAAATGAGGAGGCCGCTTTCCTAGCCCTCTCTGTTCGGGCATTTACCATGGAAAGCACCGCTTCAGCCTGCTCAAGGCTGATCCGCCCGTTCAGAAACGCCCGCCGCGTGAACTCGCCTGGTTGAGCAATGCGCGCACCTGCCTTCAGAGTAGCTTCGAGGACCGCGCGCGCCACAGCAGTTCCTCCGTGGCAACTTATCTCAGCCACATCTTCGCGAGTATAAGATGTGGGCCCGGGCATCCAGGTCATTATCGCTTCGTCTATTAGCTCCCCTGAGGCGTCATGCACGTGTCCGTACTTGCATAACCACCCTCGGATAGGATACAGCCCAGCCGCGCCGTCTGACGCCGCACCTGGCCGAGCAGGCACAAAAACACGCTGGGCCACATCTTTCGCTTCGGGACCAGATATCCTGATTACGGCTATCCCCCCAATTCCGGGAGGTGTGGCAATAGCCGCTATCGTATCCTCTCTGAACATCTGAGCTTCCCCCTTCCTTCAGACTCTAACCACACGCACAATCTCCGTGAGTGTCAACCAAGTCGATCGGCATCCCCAAATCCCGCAGCGGGCTTCCTCATCTAGAGCATAAAAGAAAGTGCGCGTCATTAAAACACGCACTCCTATTCATCGTCACCCTCTATACGCTCGATCCTTTTCACTCTTTGGGGGATATTACTATTCGCCTATATGGCTCCCGGCCTTCCGAGTGCGTAACGACGCCATCGTAGTCTCTGAGGGCCATGTGGACTACACGTCGCTCAAGGGCAGACATCGGCTCCATGACTTCGTCCCTTTGCTCCTGCACTACCCTTTCTGCAAGCTCCAAAGCCTTGTTCTCGAGAACCTCTTCTCGCCTCTTGCGATACCCGCCGATATCGACTACGTATCTCTCCCTCTCCGAGCTTCCGGACGCCCGAGCCTCCCTGTTGGCTGCCAAGTTTACCAGATATTGTATTGCGTCGAGCGTCTCTCCTCGCCTGCCAATGAGCATGCCAAGAGATCTGCCCTCCACTTCCAGCAGGGTAATATCTTCAGACCGGGTCTCCGTGATGTCAACATCTACGCCCATCAGGGAGATCAGCTCCTCCAAGAACACATATCCACTGCTTTTAGCATCGTCCTCGTCGAAACTGGACCCGCCTCTCCATTCATCGTCATCTTCGTCGATGCCGCCCAAATCCTCTTCAGCCCTCACGGGAGACTCGACTGCGCCCATGGCGCCTTCATAAGCCTCTCCCTTGCTCTCTATGTTGGCAAGTGGGCGCACAACGACCCTTGCGTGTCTCCTTCCGACAAGCCCAAACAATCCCTTAGATCCTTCATCTATGACTTCTATTTCAACCTGACTTCTTGCCAAACCCAGAGTGGACAAACCCGACTCAACTGCCTCTTCGACAGTCTTGCCTACTGCTTCGACAGGCTCCATCTAGCTGACTCCCTTCTTGGCCGCCGCCAGTTGACGCTGGATCAACCACTGCTGGACCACACTGATCAGATTGTTCGTGACCCAATACAGCGCCGCGCCGGCCGGCATTCTCATAGCAATCCAGCCCATAAATATGGGCATGATTATCGCCATGGACTTCTGTGACGGATCCGTAGCCGTTTGCCTGCTCGAAAGCCATGTTGTTACAGCTGATAAAATAGGAAGGGCCCATGGGTCCGGGAGGGCGAAATCTTTTATCCATAAAAATCCCTTCGCAGCCTCCGGCATTCCGCCAATGAACGCGGTGTCTTGCAAAACGCGGTAGAATATTACAAAAAACGGGAGCGGAATAAGCATGCTGAGACATCCCACCGCCGGGTTTACATTATTGTCACGGTACAATTCCGCCACCCGACGCTGGTATTCCTCAGGCTGCCCCTTGTACTTCTTCTCGAGCTCTTGCACTTTCGGCGTAATCTCTTTCATCTGCTCCATTAGCCTGACCTGCTTAACCTGCAGAGGATGGAGCGCAGCTCTTATTAAAGTCGTTACTATGATGATTGCCCATGCAAGGTTGCCTGTTCCTTCTGCGAAGAATCGCAGAATGCTCTGCATCACTCCAGTGATGCCCACTGGCGGATCCCCCTTTCGCACTTAGGCTTGGCTTTCTGCCCTAGCTATCGCCATTTGTTCATCACGCCTACTTGACAGGATCGTATCCCCCAGCGCTGAACGGGTGGCACCTTGCCAGTCTCTTCATAGCCAGCCATGTGCCTCGAATAACACCGTACTTCTTGACCGCTTCTTCAGCATACTGCGAACATGTTGGAACATAGCGACAACACGGATACCTTTTAAGCGGAGATATGCATGTCCTGTAAAAACGAATCAACCCTAACTCGATCCGGACTGCCCACATTTGCTGCCCCTCCAACCCTCATACATCCGATCCGCCACAGCTTCTCGGCTCTCCTAACTCAGTTTCGAGCGATAGTCTGTCAAGAACCTTCTCCAAATCGCCAATAACATTATGGCAGCGCACGTTCGGATCTGCAATCTTTCGCCTCGGCACGAGGACCATGTCATATCCCATGCCAGGCATGTTGGGCGCGAGGCGCGCAGCTTCCCTCAACAGCCTCTTTATACGATTACGCTTGACAGCGCCGCCCAGTTTCTTTCCCACAGGGTACCCCAGGCGAACTTCAGGCAAGCCATTAGGCACAGCGTACACCACTACATACTGTCCTGCGGCGCTCTTGCCTTCGCGGAAAGCTCTTTGAAAATCTGAAGTTCGACGCAAACTCACTGTTGGCATTGGCGGGCCTCCTAACAGCCCAATGAAGACAGAACACCCTGCATTTAATAGGGAGTGTCCACTAAAGGAAAAGCCGTCCGACGACGGCCAGAAACCAGCGACGCCCTGCGCCTACACCGTAAGTCGCTTGCGCCCCTTCGCCCTGCGGCGCCTCATCACGTTGCGGCCCGCTGGCGTGCTCATGCGCTTCCTATATCCATGGACTCGGTTTCGACGCCTAACTTTAGGCTGATATGTCCTTTTCATCTCAACTTATCCTCCCTGCAAGCTCACCGGCAGCATACCGCGTAAATTATATGCTAGGCCCATATTGGTGTCAAGGAATCGCAAGGACGCGTGATTTGGGTTGTAGCGGATTTCCCGCGCGGGCGAGTTAGACAGTTTAGCAAGAGCAGCTTCCTCCCTAGCAATGAAGGAGCATCATTTGCCGAAATAGGTGTCAGAAGGCGGTTTTTGGCTCCCCCTGGGGGAAAAGGGGCACCTTCACGTAACCGCACTCCCATCTCATTGTTCAGTTTGTCAAAGGCTGCTTTTATACAGCCTGTACAGGGCTACGCAATCTGTCCCCCTGTTTGGTTTTTATCCTGCCCAAAGCCATCAACCTTCTTGATGCTTCATCAGGTTGCACAAAAGTCGTGTATGCCGACGGCGAGGGGGCTTCCTCCACGCCCAGCGTAATGTCGAGGCCGCAAACCTGGCGTAGCTGTCATTTTCTAATTAGCCCCGACAAAGGCCCTCGGTACTCTTACATTAAAAGATGATGCCTTCCATTGCCCCGTACTTTTTCTAGCGCTTGCATCAACTCTTCATCAGGCAGGTAGTCTATAACAAGCTTCAATTGTCCCAAATCGCCCAATTTCTCAACAACTTCATTCTAGCGAAACAACTGCTTTTGTGGTTCTGTCCACGTTGTTTGGACTATTTGCAACATTTTACACTTTGGGCCGGTTGCCCTGTTTTTCGTGCTGCAAAACGGGCTTTTCCCATGGAGGAAACGGATTGTCAGCCGTCCTTCAAATACAAGATGGCTCGCCAACCGGAACAGATCTTTGCGAGTTTCGCATTCCTTTCAATGTGATCCATTTTCAGTTGTTGTGCCATCTCCGTATCTGCATTTGCTTTTCTTCGGGCCTCAGCCGCCCCAAACCCCCAAGTGCCTTTTGAGCGCTGCTCACAGGAGTCCCTCAAACACTTTCAGAACCATGAAGATCCTTTTGCAGTTCTTATGCACACCCGCACCGATTCCTGCCGCTCATCCATCTAGCCTTGAATTCGGCAATCCTTGCCTTCCACATCTATTCACCTTTCACCTTTACTCTTTGACATAGATAAATCTCCCCAAGCTTGTCTCCTCGAGGAGGATTATTGCACACTCCAGGGCATCAACCCAGGCGGGCACTGTTTGACGATTACCCCAAAGCCTGTCTTGCCTCATATCCCTTTCCCCGTGATCTTTGCTCATCTGCGCTTTTCAACACTCAGCCCATCTTAGTGCTGCGCACCTTCCATCACGCAGCTCATTGTATCTTCTCTCAATCTCGGAGACAAAGTCGGCCACTAGCCACGATCCTACCTATTCTATTGCAGCCTCACTCTTTGAGTTCTCCAGTTTGTCACATTCTGATAAGTCGCATCTGCTTCTGTCCATTCCAAAAAACCGACAATTCACATGCTGTGGACAACTCGCAAGAAGCATTTCGGCTCAATTGGCAACCAAAGCGCTCACTCTTAGCAATAGATTCTCGTGGATCTTGCAAACATGCATCCCGACTTATCAAGCCTCGATCGCCGGTACCTCTTTGTGGATCACCCGCGATGATCAGTTTCATCCCATTATCGCTGCAAACCCGCGCCAAAGGATCCGCTGTCTCACGCCATATATTGCCGGGCATTGAGGCGTTGTAATAGTGAAAAGCTGTGTTGCTCCCTTTGATCTCTTTTCGCTCTGTTATGATAGTGTGTACAAACATACCGACTTTTCGCTCGCAAATTCATACACCAATGATTATCGCCAGTTATGCGCCCTTTTATGCACAGTCTGTGGATATCCCTGTGGATAACCTGTGTGAAGTTCGTGGATTTCCCACAACCGCCGATATTCGGGCAAAAACTTTCCCAAAACCATCTGTGGATAATTGTGAAAGCCGCCTTTGACTGGCGAAAAGCCAGCTAAAACATATGTTCGCCCCGAATCTGCTGGCGGTAGGATATCCACAGGTCTCTGTGGAATACTTGTGGATGATATGTTATAAACAATATGCGGACTCCGCTTTCCGACGACTTTTCAACAGCTGTGGAAAACGTTGTGGATAACTTTATGGTGAAAACGTGATATTTCGAGAATCTTGTAAACCCGACTAGCAGCATTCGAGCAATAGTCAATAATTGTCGAACAATTCCGGGCCATTTTAGCTGGCGCTAAAGTTATCCACATTTTCATGTTGATAACCTGTGGATGAAATAGTGGAGCGGAGAGTGTCGAAGCCAGGAGGCTATGCAGGTGGCTTTGTTCAAATTCCTATTTGGCAGGATGAATGGAGAGAAAAGCCAGACAGAGGACTCGGTCGCCGAAGTATCGGCAATAGCGCCCGAGTCCGCTCCGGCGTACACATTGCGCATAGCAACTTATGATTCAATGTCGATTCTCCCTCGCACAATTGATCTCTCATCCGATAACTTTGCGTCCTTTGTGAATGAAGCATCATCTAGGGTGTACGCCTTCTGCAAAGAAAAAGGGGGATCCATGCCCTTTGTTGTTCTGAGGGAAGCCATCGAAAACCTGATACACGCCGGATTCGAGGATGCAGTAATTACGATCATGCCCGATGGCAATGTTGTGCGCATATCAGATCATGGACCTGGCATACGCGCCAAGAGCCAGGCTATGATGCCCGGTTTCACCTCAGCGACGGCCGACGACAGGAAGTTGATAAAGGGGGTGGGATCTGGTTTCCCGATAATGATTGAATCTTTAGAGTCCTTAGGAGGTTTCCTCACTGTCGAGGACAATCTGGGTTCAGGTCTCGTGGTCACGCTATGTTCCTCTCCCGACGCACGTCCTGGCGGCGTGTCGCCGAAACCTGACAGAGCTTCGCAGAAGACTGCTGGTCCATCCCAGCCTGTACGGCATGATCCCGCCCATATGCAACCAGCCCAGATTGCACAAGGGTTTACAGAAGCGGCGTGGAGCTCGCGCCAGGACATTTCCGGCGCCTATCACCCGCCTACTCAGGGCATCTTTATTGGCCATCCTCAAGACGGAGATGGACACATCTTCGCCGAGGGGCCTCAGGGGTCAGGGGGCGTTAGGCCACAACGGGATCCGGGGGCCGAGATTTCACAGACATCTTCGGCCGTCTACAACGAATCCGACTCCATTGATATGGAAAACATAGCTGACGAAGGCAGAGCCACTTTATCCGTCGAGAAGCAGGATTCGGCGGCAGATCAGTCGAAGAAAAGGCGAGATGAGGAACCCCCATCCACATCTCAATCCTCTGATATGTCAGATGAGGCTCTCGGCGCCTTGCTCTCCTCACGCCAGAAGAAGGTGTTCTTGCTTATTGCAGAGATGGGGGAGATAGGGCCTTCGGTTGTCACAAAAGAGCTTGACATAAGCCTTAGCACGGCATATCGCGATCTAGTGACCCTAGAGGAATTGGGACTCGTAGTCAGCCTCGAAGGAGGCAAGCGAAAGCTTACGAGGCGGGGTGTTGACTTCCTCAGCTATGTCTTTAGGTGATGGTCCAAATGAGGGGTGACAAAGTGTCCCAAGAGATAAATGCAATTTGGATGGATGTTCTTCAGGTCCTCGAAAGCGAGCTGTCGAGGCCAAGTTTTGACGCATGGCTCAAGACCAGTGTCCCCGTTGTCGTCGCTGACGACATCGTAGAAGTGCCAGTTCCGCACGACTTTGCCCGTGACTGGCTGGAAATGCGATACGCAGCATTGCTGTCAGAAACCATGTCATCCATGGTGGGCCGGAAAATAACGGTGAGGTTTATTGCTAGGGAAAGTTCGGCTGAGGCAGAAAACGGAGATGGAGCCGTAAGCGAAGATTCTTACGAGATGGGCAATCACGCAAACCCTGCGACCCGAGAGCCGTCGCCCGCTAACGCGTTGGACGCAAATGCCGCATCAGGCATGGGGGTCGACGAAGCGGCAGCGACTTCTGGAACATACGCCCAAACGCAGGCTGAAGCGAAAGCCTTCGATGACTTCTCTACACCGGCGCTCAATCCGAAGTATACTTTCGAGTCTTTTGTAGTGGGCAACTCCAACAGGTTCGCCCACGCGGCTGCGCTTGCCGTTTCCGAAGCGCCTGGAAAGGCCTACAACCCGCTCTTCATATACGGCGGAGTGGGATTGGGGAAGACCCACTTGATGCAGGCCATAGGCCATCATGTGTTGGAGATCAACCCTTATGCCAAGGTAGTATACGTTCCTTGCGAGCAATTCACAAATGAGCTAATAAACTCGATTCGCTTTGAAACGACTATTCAGTTTCGCGAGCGATATCGCAACGTGGATGTCCTGATGATAGATGATATTCAGTTTCTCGCCGGAAAAGAACGCACTCAGGAAGAGTTCTTCCATACCTTCAACACTCTCTACGAGTCGGGAAAACAGATAGTGCTCTCGTCTGATCGACCCCCGAAAGAAATTGCCACGCTCGAAGCAAGGCTGCGATCGCGATTTGAGTGGGGCCTGATTACGGATATAGGCACTCCCGACCTTGAGACAAGGATCGCCATTCTGAAGAAGAAAGCTGTGTCGGAGGGACTTGACGTTCCCAACGACGTGCTGGTGTACATAGCGGGCCAGATACATTCGAACATACGTGAGCTGGAGGGAGCTCTCATCAGAGTAACGGCCTGTGCCGCCCTGACTAATCGCGAGATAACTACACAGCTTGCCGCAGAGGTAATCCAGGACATGATACCATCCTCGCGGCCAAAGCAGATATCGGTGGAGCTAATACAGCGAACAGTGGCAGACTACTACCACCTGGAAGTATCGGAAATGGTGTCAAAGACGAGGGTCCGCACTGTAGCCTTGCCACGGCAGATCGCCATGTATCTTTGCCGTGAGCTCACAGAGCTTTCGCTGCCGAAGATAGGCGAGGAATTCGGTGGACGGGATCACACGACTGTGATCCACGCCTGTGACAAGATTCAAAACGAGCTAAAAAAGGACTCAACCATGAACGCGAACATCAAGGAAATAGTTTCCAGATTGAAGAGCAGTTGAGCTGTTGATTATGTAGTTAACAACATGTGAAAAGGCTGTGGAAAGAAAAAACCCCTGTGGATAACTGATGATAACTCGCCATCTGCTCCACAAGTAATCAACAATCTGTCTACAGTGACACTGGGAACAGACGGGCAGCATAACCCATGAAATTCGACACTTATCCAGATATCCACAGGCACGTATACTACTACTACGGTAAATGTACATATGTACTCATAGTAGTACTTATATATGCATGTGCCTGGAAATCAGGTCAGTGGGGAGGTATAGCAAGGTGAAGGTATCATGCTCCAAGGCAGCTTTGGTCAGCGGAGTTCAGACCGTGTACAAGGCGGTCTCTCCTAAGGCTACCATCCAAGCGCTTTCAGGAGTGCTTGTGGAAACTTGCACACAAGGCCTGAGGTTGGTAGCATACGACCTGGACGAACTGGGCATCGAGACATTTGTTCCAGTTACTGTTGGAACAGAGGGGTCGACAGTGATCCCTGCAAAGTATTTCTCCGATATCTCGAGAAAGCTTCCGCAGTCAGAAGTCATTCTTGAGTATCGGGAGGAGAGCCAATCTGTGAGCATATCCGCCGGAAGAGCGGACTTTACCGTGAAAACCATGCCGGCTGCGGAGTTTCCCGCATTGCCGGAGATTTCGGAAGCAAATAGCTGGTCTATGCCAGAAAGCGAGCTCAAGACCATGATCAGGCGCACCATTCCTGCGGCGGCAGTCGACGATGCCAGGGCTTTTTTTAAGGGCATCTACATGCTATTCGAAAAGGACTCGCTGACCATGGTGGCCACCGACTCATTTAGGCTTGCATACAGGAAAACGCAGGCATCGTTCGATCTTGAAGAGCCAATTGACGTGATAATCCCGGCCAAGGCCCTTCTCGAAGTGGAGAGAAACCTCAATGACACCGGGGAGAGGGAAGTCTCGATAGCCATCGAGAAAAACCATGCAATGTTCCGGATAGGGCCCACGACTTATGTGACACGACTATTGGAAGGACAATTCCCCAATTACAAGCAGGTTTTCCCGGAGAATATACCGGCAAAGATAATCTGTGATCGCCTGCAGCTTTTGGACAGTGTAGACAGGGTATCGCTGATGTGCAAGGATGAATTGAGCGCCATCAGGATGTCGTATACCGGTGATGAGGGAATGGCCTCGGGCTTTTTGACAATCACCGCTGCCACACCCGAGGTCGGAGAGGGCAAAGAAGACATACCTGTGTCCATGATCGGCCACGCAGAGGTCACCGTGGCCATGCGCGCAAGATACCTGAGGGACGTGCTCAGGGTGCTCGACGGGGAAGAGGTGTGCTTAGGCTACACCAGCTACAGGCATCCAATAGAGGTTACGGACGAGACGGATCCTGCGTACACTTATCTTCTGATGCCTGTAACGGCGCCTGTGTGATGATATGGGACGCATGAAAAACATGACTTTGGAAATAGAGACTGAATATATAGAGCTCGACCAGGCGCTCAAACTTGCTGCGCTGGTCGGATCGGGCGGAGAGGCCAAGATGGCCATCCATTCGGGCTGGGCGAAGGTGAATGGAGCCGCTGAGTTCAGACGCGGAAGGAAACTTAGGGACGGCGACGTCCTCGAGTTCGCAGATGTAGTGGTTACCATCGTATCTGGCGGCAGCTCTGGGTCTGGCAAGGAGGATGTGTGACAAGCGTGTGGGTGAGGAATATCCAGTTGAGTGGCTTCCGAAACTACAGCAAAGAGTCGGTGACTTTCGACCCTGGGCTCAACCTGTTTTTGGGGCACAATGCACAAGGAAAGACTAACCTTCTGGAGGCTGTGTACGTTGCCTCTGCGGGCCGCTCATATCGCGCCTCATCCGATTCCGAACTTGTCCAAAAAGGGAGTTCGTATTATAGGGTCGCCGTAGACGTCCAGCGCAAGCCCGCCCCTGTGACGTTGGAAGTCAGTTATTCCACAGATGGAAGAAAGCTCGTGAGGCTCAACGGCACGGAAAGGATTCGCGCGGCGGAGCTGTCATCTTTTCTCAACGTGGTGCTTTTTACCCCCGACGACCTTGCGCTGGTCAAAGGAAGCCCTTCTGTGAGGCGGAAGTTTCTGGATCTGGAGATATCCCAGGTGAGCCCCGCTTATAGGCAATTGATCAACCTTTACTCCAAGATCGTTACGCAGAGAAATGCTCTGCTGAAGCAGGCTAGGGAAAGAAATTGGCGGAGCGATTCGGCCGCCGCGAGCAGGCTTCTCGAATCATGGGACGAGCAGTTGATCGAGACCGGATCGAAGATAACAGCCCGTCGAATGCAAGTTGTAGCCAGCCTTGACGAGCTGGGGCGTGAGGCCCACTACAGGATTACGGGAGTTCCTGGGGCGCTTTCCGTGAGATACTTGCCTTCGGTACCTCTTTTTGCGGACGAGCAAGGTTCAACAAGTGAGGCGACGGTCGACTGGATTGCCGAAAGATATCGCGCGCGCCTGCGACAATTGCGCAAGGTGGAGCTGATCAGAGGGGTAACCATGGTCGGTCCACACCGTGATGACATCAGTTTCCAGCTTGATGGCGCAGACGTAGCTACCTATGGGTCCCAAGGGCAACAAAGGTCGACAGTGCTTGCGGTCAAGCTTGCCGAGGCAAATTTCATAAGAGCGCATACTGGGGATATGCCAGTGCTTCTTCTAGACGATGTTCTCTCAGAATTGGATGAGACTCGCAGAACTAATCTTTTGGGAGAGATAGTAGGGGACAATCAAGTTCTTGTTACCAGCGTGGAGCCAGGGTGTAGGGATTTGATGCCGCGCGGTGCCGCGGTATTCTCCATCGTAGCCGGGGAGGTGACGCCCGATGATGCTTCCCATCGGGGATGTTCTGGGAAAGAGCATGGACAAGATGGGATACACCGCCCGGATCCGGGCGACATCCGCCATGCTAGTGTGGAACGATGAAATAGCCCCATCATTAGCGGTTGCATCGAGGGCCACTTTCGTTAGGGGCAAGACGCTGTATGTGACGGTTGAAAAGCCCGTGTGGGCTCAACAGCTTTCCATGATGAAAAGAGGGCTTGTGCAGCGCATTAATGCCTCCGCCGGAAAGGATGCCATCCGCGATATAAGGTTTCGTAGCGGCCAAGTTCGCGCACCGCTCGTGTGGGGAGCGGATTCCGAGGCCGGCCTGAAGTTCCCTTCCCCATCTGCTCAGGAAGAAGGGGTGCCTGACTGGAAAAGTATGCCTGCTGATGAAGACGCGCTCTCCACCGCTGCAAATGCTTCCAGGCCGATTGGGGATCCGGAAGTAAGGGAGAAGTTCAGTGATCTGATGATCACTGATGCAAAATGGCGGGCGTGGAGCAGGCAGAACCTGTCTTCGAATGCCGTCAAGGCGGCAGACATATTGAAGAAAGAGCCATGGCTGAGCGACTCGCATCTAGCTTCGATGGTTCCGGGGGCATCAAGCGATGATTTGATTCGCGCAAGAGATGCTGCTGCACAGGAACTGAGAAGAGAGATCGCATCGTTGGTCGCCGTCGATCGGCTCGAATCTCGGTTCGCCTCAGGCATCAGCGAGGCGCCGACTGGCAAATCTTCCTGCTTGCATGAGGACGCTACAGACAGAGGGGTTGATTCTCTTGGACGGCAAGGAATCGTCGGGGACGCGAAGCGACTTGTGAGGATAAGATTGCTCGTGGAGTCTCTTGCGATGCTTGTTGCCGGGGAACCTCCCGACAAGATCGATGAGGAATTAGTGGAACGAGTCTTGGGGTCTGAATACGCAGATTTGGTGCGTTATCTTTCGGAGGAGCTCTGATGGTTTATCAAAGTGAGAGATCGGGCCTCCACGGCAGATACATGTATATCGGGTCCGACGTATTGATCGATGGACGCGATGTAGTGGCCATTTTCGACATGAAAAGCGTAAGTCGGTCCCGCGAGATGAAAGCTTTCATGGAAAGTAAGAAAAAGGCAGGGAAGGTGATCGACATCTCTGAAGGTGAACCTAAGGCAATTGTGGTAACCTCTGAAGATGTCTATCTATGCCCTGTATCCGTAGGCACTTTGCGCAACAGAATCAGCGGCCCGTTTGATGGCGAGGGCGACGAATAAATCTGTTTGATGTATAATTAGCTTGGTGTGCGCCGTGGTGCGTATTAGCAATGCCGCGGCCATTTTTCGGTTTGTGTTTGCTTTTGGGAGGTATGTTCTTGGGACACGAGGCTCAAAACGATAACAATAACTTGGCATATAATGCAGCCCAGATTCAGGTCTTGGAGGGCTTGGAAGGGGTTCGCAAGCGTCCTGCCATGTACATCGGCAGCACCGATTCCAAAGGCCTCCACCATCTCGTTTATGAGGTGGTCGACAACAGCATCGACGAGGCTCTTGCTGGGTATTGTGACACGATATCTGTCACCCTTGGCAAGGACGGTTCGGTAACGGTTGAGGACAACGGGCGCGGAATCCCTGTCGGCATTCACCCCCATGAAGGCAAGCCAGCGCTCGAAGTCGTGCTCACCAAATTGCACGCCGGCGGAAAGTTCGGGGGCGGCGGCTACCGCGTGTCCGGCGGTCTTCACGGCGTAGGCTTGTCAGTTGTGAACGCCCTTTCGGAGCGGTTGGAAGTCTGGGTTAAACTCGACGGCCGTCTACACTATCAGGGCTACACGCGCGGAGTGCCTGATGCGCCCCTTCGCGTGATAGGCGAGGCTTCAGGCACAGGAACGACAATCAAGTTCGTCCCCGATGCGACGATTTTCGAAACGGTAACTTACAGCTATGAAAGCCTAGCGTCGAGGTTGAGGGAATTCGCCTTTCTCAGTGCAGGGGTAAAGCTCATTCTCAGAGATGAACGGGGCGACGAGGCCAGGGAGGCTGTCTTCGAATACGAAGGTGGAATCCGTTCTTTTGTGGAGTATATAAACAGGGCCAAAGATCCAATCCATCCAGATGTCGTATACGTCGGCAAAGTCCTCGATAAGGTCACTGTGGAAGTTGCCATACAATACAATGACGGCTACAACGAGAACATGCTCTGTTTTGCAAATTACGTCAATACGACGGAGGGCGGCACTCATCTTTCCGGCTTCAGATCGGCGCTGACAAGGTCGATAAATGATTACGCTCGCAAGAGCGGACTCCTTAAGGAGAATGACGACAATCTTACAGGAGATGACACGCGAGAGGGACTGACTGCGGTTCTCAGCGTGAAGCTGGAGGATCCCCAGTTTGAGGGACAGACAAAAACGAAGCTTGGAAACAGCGAGATCCGGGGTATAGTCGATTCGGTGTTGTCGGAGGGGCTCTCGACATACTTCGAAGAGAACCCAGCCACTGCCCGCGCAATAGTGGAAAAATGTGTTTCGGCAGCCCGCGCGCGCGAAGCGGCGCGGAAAGCGAGGGAACTGACGCGGCGCAAATCGGCGCTGGAGATCTCGTCTCTCCCCGGCAAGCTAGCAGATTGCACGCTGAGGGATCCGGAGCTGTGCGAGATCTACATCGTTGAGGGAGACTCGGCAGGCGGCTCCGCAAAATCAGGGCGTGACCGCAGATTCCAAGCAATATTGCCCATCAGGGGCAAGATCATAAACGTGGAGAAAGCCCGACTCGACAGGATACTTGCCAACAACGAGGTAAGGGCAATGGTGACGGCGTTCGGGACGGGAATAGGCGAAGATTTCGATCTGTCGAAACTCCGTTACCACAAGATCGTGATAATGACAGACGCGGACGTGGATGGGGCTCACATCAGGACGCTTTTGCTGACGTTCTTTTTCCGGTTCATGACGCCCTTGATCGAGAATGGGCATGTATACATCGCCCAGCCTCCACTCTATATGGTAAAAGAAGGCAAGAAAGAGCATTATGTCTACAGCGACCGCGAACTCGATGAGCTCATGAATGCTCTGGGCAAAGGCAACTACCCGATCCAGAGGTATAAGGGCCTTGGAGAGATGAACCCAGAGCAATTGTGGGAGACCACCATGAACCCGCAGACCAGAACGATGCTCCGGGTGACCATGGAGGACGCCATCGCGGCCGATCAGATATTCACTACTCTCATGGGCGACAAGGTGGAACCGAGGCGCGAATTCATAGAGACTCACGCCAAGTTCGTTACAGAGATTGACATTTGAGGTGTTGGGGCTTGACAGAACTAGTTGACGGAAAAATAGTCCCGATCGACATAGAAAATGAGATGCGCAAATCCTACTTGCTCTACTCAATGAGCGTCATAGTTGGACGAGCGCTTCCCGACGTGCGCGACGGGCTGAAGCCGATCCATCGCAGGATACTCTATGCCATGCACGGTCTTGGCCTCACAGCTGACAAGCCTTACAGGAAATCAGCTACTGTGGTCGGCGAAGTCATGGGCAATTACCATCCACACGGCGACGCAGCCATCTACGATGCCCTCGTGAGGATGGCCCAGGATTTCTCAATGAGGAACACACTGGTCGACGGCCATGGCAACTTCGGCTCCGTTGACGGGGATCCCCCGGCGGCCATGAGGTACACCGAGACGAGGATGACACGTCTGGCGGCGCACATGCTCGCAGACATAGAGAAAGACACGGTGAACTTCGTTCCCAACTTCGACGGATCGAAAAAGGAACCGGAGGTTCTTCCTGCACGGTTCCCGCAGCTCTTGGTGAACGGCTCATCAGGCATTGCCGTGGGGATGGCTACGAATATTCCCCCGCACAACCTGGTTGAGACGATAGATGGGACGATCGAATTGATCGACAACCCCGATGCCACAATAGAGGACCTCATGGAACACATAAAGGGTCCTGATTTTCCCACAGGAGGGCTTATCCTCGGGACCCAGGGAATCCGCGAGGCTTACCACACGGGCCGAGGAAGCATAAAGGTGAGGGCTCGGGCAAGAATCGAGCCTATGAGCGGCGGCAGGCACAGGATTGTCGTAACTGAGATTCCCTACCAGGTTAACAAGGCTAGGATGATCGAGCGCATTGCCCAGCTTGCACGCGACAAGCGCATAGAGGGCATCACAGACCTGCGCGACGAATCGGACAGGGAAGGGCTCCGCATAGTGATGGAACTGAAGCGGGATGCCAACCCGAACGTGGTTTTAAACCAGCTTTACAAGCATACCACCATGGAGACGACTTTCGGCGCCATCATGCTGGTGCTTGTCGACAACGAACCGCGGGTCCTCAATCTCAAGGAGATGCTGCACTACTACATTGAGCATCAGAAGGAAGTAGTAACAAGAAGGACCCAGTATGATCTTTCAAAGGCTGAAGAGAGGGCGCACATACTCGAAGGCTTGAGGATTGCGCTGGACCACATCGATGAGATAATTTCGTTGATTCGGGCTTCCCGGACGAGAGAAATAGCCAGAGAGGGCTTGATTACGAAATTCGGGCTTTCTGACAGACAGGCCCAGGCTATCTTGGAGATGCGCCTCCAGAGCCTAACCGGCTTGGAGCGTGAGAAGATAGAGCAGGAATACGAGGAAATGTGCGCGCTCATAGCCCATTTGCGCGAGATCCTAGGAAACGAGCAGCTTCTCCTCGGAGTGATCAAGGATGAGCTGATCGAGATCCGCGATAAGTTTGGCGATCCGCGCCGCTCTGAGATCACCCAAGACTTCTCGGAGCTGGAGATCGAAGATCTCATAGCGGCCGAGGATGTTGTAGTGACAATGAGCAACCAGGGCTACATCAAGCGCCTGCCCATCAATGCGTACAAGGCGCAGCGCCGTGGGGGCAAGGGCGTCACCGGGATGGCCACGCGCGAGGAGGATTTCGTGGAGCACCTCTTTATCACGAACACCCATGACACAATCTTGTTTTTCACGAACATGGGCAAGGTTTACAGCCTGAAAGGGTATGAGATACCCGAGGCTCAGCGCCATGCGCGGGGCACCGCTGTGGTCAATTTGATAGAGCTTGACCCCGGAGAAGCCGTTACAGCATTGATGCCGGTGTCCAAGTTCGACGAAGACGTCTACGTTTTCATGGCCACAAAAAACGGTACTGTAAAGAAGACCGAGCTCAGCGCCTTTGCAAATATACGGAGGTCCGGCATAATCGGAATCTCGCTTGCACCTGATGACGAGCTTATCGCTGTGAGGATGACTGGCGGGGATGATGAGATACTCCTTGTTACCAAGGACGGCATGTCCATCAGGTTCCGCCAGGACAATGTGAGGGCGATGGGCCGAACGGCAGCAGGAGTTCGCGGGATCAATCTTGATAAGGGGGACGCGGTTGTGGGCATGGACATTGCCCGCGACAACGCAGACGTCTTGATAATAACCAGTGCGGGCTATGGAAAGCGGACTCCTGTGGTTGAGTACCGTCCCCAGAATCGCGCGGGAAAGGGTCTCAAGGCTTGCCGCCTCACAAACAAGACGGGCAACATAGTCGGCGTCAAGCTGGTGCGAGAGGAAAATGAGATGATGCTAACTACCATGGCGGGCTACGTCATCCGGTTCCAGATATCGGATGTGCCCAGGATGGGAAGGCTCACTCAGGGCGTCAAGGTGATGAGTCTTGACGATGGCGACCAGGTCATCTCGATCGCGCGGGTCTCTTCCAAGGGTGAGGACGACCTGGAATAGGACTGAATAGTGGTGTGATTTCACATGGCGACAGAGCGCATCTTCATCGAGCCATTCGGTGAGGCGGGCGATGCCGCCTACCGGGTATATGCAAGCACGCGTGAGCTCCTTTTTGCCGGATGCGGGCTTGCCCTTTCAAATCTGATACTGCCTTCTGCATGGGAAGAAGCCGAAATCTTGGAGCCAATTGCTGAACGAAGCTTCGCCGCCGGCGGCACTTTGATGGAAACTCGTAGCGCAGTCTCGTCCGCTAGCATCTTGAATGTGGTTCCCGGCGCTTCCCCTGCAGAACGGTCATTCGTATTGAGTTCACGAGACCTCGACCTTTTGCTGGTGGATTTCTTGAACGAACTCATATACCTCTTCGATTCAGAGGGCTTTTGGGGATACAGCTTCGAGCCGAAATTCGCGGATCCGAAATCAAAGGACCCGGCAGGATCAGTCGATGCCGAGATGCGCTTGGCAGTGCGCACAAGCGGTGTGATTTTGCCTCCCTCGGCTCTTGAACCTGAGCAGCCGGAGGACGGCATTCTTGGAATTGTCCCGAAAGGAGTATCCTATCACATGCTAGAGGCGGGACAGGGCAAGGATGGCCGTTGGCATGCTCAGTTCGTGATCGATGCGTAGTTCGGCTTACTTGGCACTATCGAGGTAATGTGATCTCGAGGATTTCCCAGAAACTTATCGAGACTTGCTTAGTGTTCCGGTTTTATCGGCATTTTCAAGGAGGTGAACGCCGTGTCGAAGGAATGGACAGGGCCGTTGGAGAGGATAGAGGAATGCATGTGGATGATACCAAAGACTTACAAGCCCGGCATGCTGGCGGATGCAGTAGTGATTGCGGACGAGGAAAGTCTGAGGACTGCGTGCGAAGGCGAAGCCTTGGAACAACTGGCCAACTCCGCATTCCTTCCAGGGATCTGCTCGCCAGCCATGGCAATGCCGGATATTCACTCAGGATACGGCTTTCCAATCGGCGGCGTTGGGGCGACGGATCTCGAGTCTGGCGTTATCACCCCCGGGGGAATAGGTTTTGACATCAATTGCGGAGTGAGGCTCGTCAGGACTGATCTGGAGGCCGGGGACATTGCCCCCAAGATCAAACCTGTAATAGACAGACTCTACCGCGATATCCCGTCGGGCCTGGGCACTTCGGGCAAGATCAGTCTCAGCGCCCAAGAGGTGCGCAAGGTTCTCCAGGAAGGAGCAGAGTGGGCCGTTAAAGCAGGGTATGGTTTTGAGGCCGACCTTGAGCATACTGAGGAGGGCGGCAGCATGGAGGGGGCTGACGCTTCCGCAGTAAGCAAGAAGGCTGTAGAGCGTGGAATGCCTCAGCTCGGAACGATGGGATCTGGCAACCATTTTCTGGAACTACAGGTTGTTGAGGAGATCGTCAATCCTGAGGTGGCCAAGGTTTTCGGCCTTTTTGAGGGGCAAGTGGTGATGATGATACACTCCGGCTCGCGGGGGTTGGGCC
>ERZ795046.1801-NODE-1801-length-20311-cov-4.331161_pt1 | contig 20311 bp, 13 predicted proteins | sample MGYA00375130_ERZ795046 | MGnify/ENA primary metagenome ERZ795046 (study PRJEB30175, sample SAMN05720202) | activated sludge metagenome | isolation source: anaerobic digester from wastewater treatment plant | place: Japan | collected 2015-05-15 ...
CCCGGATCGTACTGATAAGCAATAGAGTATCCACAAGGCAATCCAAAACTTTCTCTTCCACGAAAGGTTTTTCACTATGCTTTATCTCAGTCTCCTGCGATAATTTTTTCCGTCCATGGCTATCCAGCGCCGCCTGTACGATCTCTTTCGACTGCCCTACGGCACACTGGTTCCCCTGGCATCTGTTACAATACTCCGGGCCCAGGCAGATGTTGTTCAGATCTTTCTTCATATGCAGGTAATAATCATGAAGCATTTTTGATTTGTTGATAAATGCAGACCTGAATCCTTCACGTCTTCTGCGGATCATTGAATATACCATCCAGGCGGTTACCAGTGCCAATATGGAAATGAAGGGAACGACATAATAGGCTTTTAAAAACTGGCCAGGTACTGTCTGATACAGCTTCTGAAGCCCGAAAAACATGAAAATGGATGCTGCCAGCAGCTTGATGCCTACTTCCGGGATCTTGTCGCCCAGCTTCCTGCCGATGATTATCCCGAGGGCTCCGGTGGCTACCATTCCTGAAACAGTTCCCAACAGTACCATGAACGTATACCTGGCATCCGCCGCCAGGGTTATTGCCGTCAGTTGCGTTTTATCACCAAGCTCACCCATGAAGAATGCAAGTGCGACTGTTGCGGCCGGTCCAAATTTCATTCGTGCTTCCTTCTCTTCTTCTTCCTCTGCCTCGGGCTTCAGTGTCCAGAGTGCAAACCCGACGAACGCTGCCCCGGCGATCATCTGGATAGTATTGATCGGGACCACCTGGGACAGGTAACTTCCCAAAACTACTGCAAGGCCATGGTTCAGAAATACTCCCAACCCTATCCCCATCAGCACTTTTCTTACAGGGAACCGGGTGGCAAACGCCATCGCGAGTATTTGGGTCTTGTCCCCCATTTCTGCGATAAATATCAGCAGAAATGCTTTGATCATCTCAGCAAACATACCAGTTCTCCTCCGACACAAAATCCACTGAAAACAGCACGGCGCCCACCGGCGGCTTAAGTCCGCTGAACAGTCTGCTGATAACAGCACGACGCCCACCGGCGGTTTAAGTCAGCTGAACAGCCTGCAACTAAAAAAGACTTTCAGATTATCAGGCGCATTCTGATAATCTAAAAGTCTCGCTTTCCTTAACATACGTTAAAGAGATAAGACCAGGATCGCTCCAGTATGTTGATCTTATCCCGGTTGCCCGAAGCTACTCCCTTTTAGAGCTAATGTAATTTTATCAGCACATGATATTTTTGTCAAACATCGCTGCCGGCGCTCTTGGTTCCCTTGTTCTGAAGCATTTTACACTGTGTGCCGGGGCCCGGCGTCTCAATGGCTGCGCTGCCTGTTCTCTTGGGTCGGCACACCTTCCTGCATAGGGCTGAATGTTCACTTGATCGATGCCCCCTTAATGTCTTCGTTTCTCTCGAAGCATTTCCGCTTCACTTACAGTATTTAACTGTACCATTTTTCCGTTTCTGGGCGGCAAGTAACGTTGGTCCTGAAAAAATCCCACTCCAGTTGTACAGAATTTTCGTTTATGGGCGCTTAAATGTCATATTTTCCCATCCTTACTATACATAATGTGAAATAGCGCACTTTATGTCAAGTAACTCGGTTTAAAATACATGCTTCAGGAGTTTTTAGTGCCCAGAAACGAAAATTTTGCACACACAACCGGGCTAACAGGATAACCAGATCCAGATTTTCGGTTTGCCCGGGGATCTCGCCGTTTTCGAACTGCTCTCTCAGCCATTCGCCGGTCATTCGCGATGATGCGGAATAGTCCACGCATAACGTGTCATATAGGATTCAAAAACCTTCACCATGCATTCAGGCAGGAGAACCGCCTCCATGTCCGGGCGAAAGGCTCAAGTCCAGGCATGGGAACTGCATCTGTGTCCGGGCGAAAGGCTCGGGTTCAGGCACGAGAACCGCCTCCGTGTCCGGAAAAACCATCCCTATGTCTGAAGCATCCACGTTTAAAACAAAGCCAGCAGCCGCGAACACAGCGATTCCATGTACCCTGTATCCAATATCTTTCTACTCTTTATTTCATCAAGGACGTTATACGCCATGTCATACTCCTGCCTGGTTATATCTCCCCTGTCGAGAGCATTTTTCAGTTCGTCCTCGTCAAGGACCAGGGCCGTACCGTCAGGCAGAAGCGCAACATCAAGGTACAGATCGTCGCAGTACGGATTGCCTTCATCATCAACGGCATTTTTCCTGGTTATATCGATGTACCACTCCACGATCTCCCCGCTGCTGTCATAAATGGCAAAAAGAGTCCAGTTCTCTCTGTCAGGGATGTAGCACAATTCACTGTAGCCATTGTTGTAGAGGCATACATCTCCGGCCATGAACGGCCGGTGTACTTCCCTGATCTCCGTCAGCGACGCATAGCCTGCCGTATCTTTTTCATCAACCCTGACCACTCTTGATGAAAAAGATTTAACGTAGTCTTCCCTCACACGTCCGATATACTTTCGCCTTTCCACGAGCTATCACGCTCCGTTTGGTTTTTGTAATTATAACATATCCTGCATTTAAACCAAACCATATCTATTTTTTCTCTGCGGTCATGCCATCAGGTAATCGATCATGTTGGAAAAACTGATGTGATCCGGATCCCATTTCCTTTCCGGGCAATCCACGATCTCATATGGCAGCCCCAAAGCGTCAATAAATCGATAGAACATACCATCCAGCCACGGAGGAGTCCAGGCGCCGGACCTGCATATATGGATCGCCGACACCGCGGTGCATTTACCGGCCAAATCATTCAAACCACAGTACCTGACGTTGTAAATGCTGTTCATCGGTTTGAAATGATCCGGCTTCTCAGTCGTATACGGGCTGTAGATTATGTTGGCTTCATCGATCCGGCCATCTTTCAGGAGTTTGCCGAGCCAGTTGGAACAGTTGACTTCAAAGTTGAGGGATGAAAGCCCGCCATAACCAAGATCGGCATGTGAATCAAACAGGTATACCGCTTTGCAGTTGTTTTCCGATGTTATTTTATAAGAAAGTGCATGAGAATCCGAAACGAAGGTTTTTACATTGTTTGAGAGCTCAAAGTATTTACTGATTTCAGTCCAGAAACCGTCCAGTTCCTGGGAAAGCTGAAATGATTTCCGGATATCTTCTCCCCGGGTTTTGGCCTGAATGTACCTCTTGTACCAGGAATCTATCAGGCTCCTGTTATTTTCTATGTACGAACCCCAATTGTCACGGGTGTATATGAAATAGTCCCAATCTATCGATAACAGGCACTTTCCCATACCTTAACCCCCTCCTGACCGTGGCTCAAACGTTAAAATATGAGTGCTCTGGTATCTGCCTAAATATCCTGCCTGAAACAAAGTCTTCGCGGTTATTTAAGAAAGATCAGGACCCCGGTTTATCCGAACGGGCTGTGATATTCAAAAGTATGTCATGAACAGCGTCCTCCCTGTACCAGTATGTCATGCATTATTTTACCACACAGGCGTTCGTTTGTGAATCAGCCTTTCCTGGCTTTTGATTTACCGTATTCCTTTTTGGACCCGATCACGCTCATACCCGAGTACCGAACGCTCCCAGGTCCGGGCGGACAGCACCGGTTGTCTGTTGGGCAATTTCAATAATTCATGGGTGCTTTGGACGACTTTAATTTATCATTTTTCCTTATTGACAATCGAACAGGTTTTGGATATCATGTGTTATTATAGCAAAGGCGCTGAGGGCGAAAGTCCGCAGCGCCTTTTGTTATATTTGGGTGAGATGGTAAGGGCAATTCTTCGGGATATGCCGGGCAATAATGAAACGCGGCCATTCAGCCGGAACTACGCCAGGCATCCGGAAGACTCGAAGAATTGCAGGGAAGGCGTTCCGGAACCGCCCGAAGCGAAACCATTTATAACTAACTTAATATGAGTACGCACAAAGGCGTGTATTTTACCGGGTTAAAATACACGCCTCAATATTTTTAAGGGGGAATAGATCATGGATATCACAATGATAGTTGATACCATATGGGTAGTGTTTGCGGCTCTTTTGGTATTCTTTATGAACCTTGGCTTCGCTGCGGTAGAATCCGGATTTGCCAGATCGAAGAATACGGTCAACATCCTGTCGAAAAACTTCATCGTTTTCGCCGTATCCACGCTTGGCTTCATGCTCCTGGGCTGGGGCCTGATGTTCGGCGGAAACAGCCCGTTTGCAGGATCGCAGCATCTGTCTGTCCTGGACAGTTCCAGTATCGATTTCTATAAGGACACCCTGACATCGAACGTGCCCTTCTGGGGTAAGTTCTTCTTCCAGTTGGTCTTCTGCGGGACGGCAGCTACCATAGTATCCGGTGCGGTCGCAGAGCGCGTCAAGTACATTTCATTTATCCTGTTCTCTTTTGTACTGACGCTTGTCATTTACCCGATCGTCGGCCACTGGATATGGGGCGGCGGCTGGCTTGCCAACCTCGGTTTCCTTGATTTCGCAGGCGATACGGTCGTCCACTCGGTCGGCGGCTGGGCAGCTTTGGCCGGTGCTCTCATACTCGGGCCCCGTCACGGGAAATATGACAAAGACGGTAAGCCTAAAGCGATCCCGGGCCACAACATGTCACTGGCAGTGATAGGCCTCTTCGTCCTGTGGCTTGGCTGGTTCGGCTTCAACCCGGGGTCTACCATGAGCTTCCAGAACCCGGGAGACGTCGTGCATATCGTTGTGACTACCAATACTGCCGCCATTGCGGCTGTACTCACTGCAACCGCTACTTCATGGATCTTCATTGGCAAACCTGACCTCGGCATGACCATCAACGGCTGCCTGGCAGGGCTTGTCGGCATCACCGGAAGCTGCGCATTTGTCAGCGTTACAAGTTCGCTGATCATCGGCGCCATCGCAGGTGTGATCGTAGTGTTCGCAGTACTCTTCTTTGACCGCGTGAAAGTCGACGATCCTGTCGGCGCCACTTCCGTACACCTGGTATGCGGTGTTTTCGGCACGATCTGCGTCGGACTCTTCGCCCAGGAAGGCGTAACGAGCCTTTCTTCGGTCAACGGCCTGTTTTTCGGGGGCGGCCTGTCGCTCCTCTCGACAGAGATCATCGGTGTAATTGCAGTCGGCGCGTTCACGTTTGTCTCGTCCGCGTTAGTCTGGTACCTTCTGAAGGCAACGGTCGGTATCCGTGTCAGCCTTGAAGAGGAAATCCAGGGCCTCGATATCGGCGAGCACGGGAACTCCGCTTATCCTGATTTCGCTCCCGCAGTACCTGTTTTAGCTGCTGATAACGGCACCACGATCGGGGCGGCAAGCCTGGCAGGCGTGCATGCAGTAAGCCACACTGAAACACAGAAGCCCGCTTACGGCCCGGTATCGCCTGAGGTTGCGATCCCTGTGATCAACAAGGCACGTCCGGGAGTCAAAATGACAAAGGTCACGATCATAACGAACCAGGATAAGTTTACTCAACTCCAGACTGCCCTTGACAAGATCGGCATCACCGGACTTACGGTAACGAACGTCCTTGGATATGGCATGCAGAAAGGCCATACGGAATATTTCCGCGGTGCTCCGGTGAAAACAAGGCTTCTTCCGAAGGTCCAGGTCGACATCGTCGTGTGCAAGATACCCGTCGAAACCGTTGTCGATACGGTGAAGAAAGCCCTGTATACAGGATATGCCGGCGACGGCAAGATCTTCATTTACGATGTTGAAAACGTTATAAGGATCAGAACAGGTGAAGAAGGATACGATGCATTGCAGGATGAAGAAGAAAAGTAAACCCTCAGGGAGCATGCCAGGCTTGTCCTGCATGCTCCCGCCTCCTGTCATAAGCAAGGAAAGGGGACACTCCTTCCCCAGAGGAATACCACTTGTAAAGGAGTGTCCCCTTACGTTGCTCCGGAATGTCCCCTGCTATCATTTCTGCGGATATTTCAGGCCAAGCTTGTCAGATATAAGGTACTGCAGGCCTTTCATCGGACTTGGTATAGGTATGTCGAGAACGTACATCAGGCCCAGGCCGAAAGCAATGGCATACATGACAAGAAAAGCTGCAAACTCCCTCCACTCCTTCCTTTTTATAAGGCCCGGAGCAGTGACTGCAAAGATCAGCGCATAAATCAATAAAAGAAATATCATGTCCCCCCACCCCTTTCATGCCCGGGTAAGCTGCGGATCTTCGCGATCAGTAACGTCAGGGGGGAAAAAACATATATAAGCGGGGAAGAATATATAATACCTGCATTCTGGGTGATCACCGCATGATCTACAGGCGACTGGAAAACAGTAGCGGCAAGGATCACTTCGATGCCGGCCAAAGGCAATATCAGCGGTAAATATGACTTCAGGCCGAATAATTGTGAAAGCGCTGTTGCCAGCGCATAAAAGAAAAGACTGCATTTGAAAAAAATCAATATCGTCTGTGCAATGCCTATCAAAAAATCCATCCTCGTCAACACAGTACCGATATCGATCAGGCGTATGGACTGAAACGACGCGGAAGTCCAAATAGATTGCGTTCTGCCCAAAACCGCAGTATTCCTGACTGACACGGCAAGAAGGTTCATCGCGCCGATAAGCAATCCGCCCAGGGCGTATCCGGCCGCACGCTCAGTATTGTTAAGGCGTCCCATGATCATAAAGAAAACAAGCGTTTCACCATAAGGAATGGCCGATAATATATGGATACCCTGGATTATCCTGATAAGCGGCAGTTCAAAAAGCGGCAAAAAATTGGAGAAATCCATCTGGTCGATCAGAAGGATGAATGTGCTGACTATTACAAATATCCCTGTAATTACAAACAAATGGCTTACCCTGGCCAGGACTTCTATGCCTTTTGCAACGGCATATGCACAGGCTGCGGCAAATACCGCCAGCAGGAAAATAAAAGGTGTGTCCGGCATTAAAAAATTTTTATACAGTTCACCTACATCAAGAATATTAAAGGACAAAGTCATAGATAAAAAGAAAATGTAATATAGCGATAAAACTTTGCCTAAAAAACGGCCATACACCATATCATTGATCTGGACCAGGTTCTTTCCGTGGAACCTTTTTGCAAGCGCTGCGTAGGAAAGGATAAAAGGGACCATCATAACCAACCCTGCCAATATAACCATCCATGATTGCTGCTCAGTTATTCCTATCGTAAAATCCACCAGCAAAGCAGAACCCTGGACAAAACCGGCAAACATGAAAAGTAACTGGCTGCCGCTGATTCTCCCTTTTTCAATGCTCATATCATTTCTCTCCTTCCTTTGGGGATGCCGGGTTTCTCAGCAAGTTGGTCGTTACTACCCTCGACGCTACATCGATGTCAAGTTCAATTGTCGGATATATATCATCCCAGTTATCTTTCATACTTTTCCACTCTTTGCTGTATTTTTTATACAGCATTTCGCTAAAGCCAAAAATATCAGCCTTTAGTTCACTGGTTTTTTTAAAGGCTGCCATGATTTCTTTGCGGACAACTTCTTCCGAAGCATCCTGTATCTTGCCAAATGCCGGAACAGTAGCCAGGTTTTCGGCAGTGGTCTGCTCAGAGAGGCTCAGTTCCACTTCTACCATTACATGTATTATTATCTTGCCGTCTATTATCTCCGGTATTGCTTTACTCTTTGCTTCTATGATTTCCAAAATGGCCTTGCCTCCGCCATCAGGCGAAGGAACCGTTATTACGCCGCTTTTCACTTTGCCGAGCACCCACAGAACGCCCCGGACTTCACCATGGCCCAGCTTGCCGACCATTTTTCCATTTTTGAAGACAGCCATACCAGGAACAAAAACATCCTTGCTTCCCTCATTGTCCGAAACAGTGATCAGGGGCGCGAACGAAGCCTTTTCTGAACACATCAGGCATTCGGAAAAATCCTTCATATTAACTTTATACAAATGGGATGTATATCCATAGGTTTTGACCAGCTTTGCTATATTCATGGCAGGAAACTTCTCAGTATCCGGTTTGGCATCCATAACATCAGAAGCCCGGCCTTCGGCAATGAGGATCAACACGGTAGGCCTCATCTCATGCGCGCGTAAAAAGAAGTCAATATATTTTTGCAGGCCTTCTGAAGCAATATCATTACCAAAAATCACTGCCTGGTTGTGTGAGACGAAAAGCCTGTTTCCCGTTTTGTGAGTGAGCTGCCTTACCGCCTCAAAAATCGATTCCCCAGTGCTTGAGACATTCCAGAATGCCTTTTCGTCACCACCGCCGCCGCTGCCTCCCGACGATCTTCCCACAGCCTGTTCCTTAACTATCTGCGCCGTAAGCAATATGTTTCCTGTTTTCTCATCCTTATCGACTCCCATACCAATAACGATTTCCAGGTCGTTTATTTCTCTTCCGCCCAGGCAGCCGGACAGGGCAAACACCATAAAGACGCATAATACTATTACTGCAATTGTCACACCCTTTTTTTTCCTCATTGGCAGCCACTCTCCATTTATCCGGAATCGCTGTTGTCTCCCTTATACGGCGACGGCATCAGTTCCGGGCCCTGGTTCCGTAAATCGCGGCCGTTCCCGGCAATAGCTTTTGGACGTTTTGACTGCATCCACAGTGGCATCCTTACGAAAACATCCTTCAGCCCTGAAAGGTTCAATGGTGCGATTGGCCATAAATATGGCGTTCCAAAAGATCTTAAGGACGCCAGATGCAGCAATGTCACCAAAAGGCCTGTAATCACGCCGAAACCGCCGGCAATCCCGGCAAGTGCAAGGTATATGTACCGCAATACGGTCCCGCTGTCAGTCTGCGCCGGAACGGCAAAGCTTGCAATGGCTGTCGAGGATACAACGATAACCATGATCGGACTTATAAGTCCGGCCTGAACGGATGCCTCGCCCAGTACGATGGCACCTACGATACCGACTGTCTGACCTACCGGCTTCGGCAGGCGTACTCCTGCTTCCCTCAAAATGTCAAAAGCAAATATCATCAGCGAGGCTTCCAATATTGCCGGAAACGGTACACGTTCACGCCCTTCTGCTATGGATATCAGCAACTGTGTGGGTATCAGTTCCTGGTGGAAAACGGTCAATGCCACATATATTGCGGGCCCTAACGTGCTGATGATATATGACAGAAACCTTATCATCCGTGTAATGCTTGCAAGAAACGGCCGTGAATAATAGTCCTCCACGCTTTGGAAGCTTTCTACAAACACCATGGGTACCGCAAGGACAAAAGGCGTACCGTCGACAAGGATGGCAGCACGGCCTTCGAGTATTTTTGCAGCGACCTTGTCAGGTTTTTCAGTATTTGAAACAGTGGGGAAAATGGACCAGGGATCATCTTCTATAAACTGCTCGATATATCCTGATTCCAGGATCGCGTCTATTTTTATCCTGTCCAGGCGGATCCTGATTTCTTCTATCAGTTTCGGATCAGCCACACTTTTCACATATACGATGTACACGTCTGTTTTTGACTTTTCACCGATTACAAGTTTTTCCACACAAAGGTCAGGAACTTTGATTTTTCTGCGGATAAGGGCAATGTTTACATTTACGTCCTCAATAAAACCTTCCCTGGGTCCGCGCACTACAGCCTCGGTTGCCGGTTCATCTACACTTCGTGTTTCCCTCTTCCTGGACTTGACCGCCAAAGCCTCCTTTGAGCCATCTATCAGCAGAATAGCAGCCCCTGTCAGAAGATTGTCAACAAGATCGTTCAGCAGTGACACTTTCTGGTTCTCAGTTATCGAGATCAGGTTTTTCCTGATGCTGTCGATTTGTGTGAAGTCCATATCCGCATCGCTGCTGAGCAGCAATGAGCCAAACATTAAAGGCTGCAGGATGTTTTTATGGATTTCTTCCTTGTCTGTCATGCTGTTGATAAATACAAGAGCCGCCCTGTATCTTCTGTCGTGTCCGAAGTTGAACTCGTGGAATGTCACATCGCTGCTGTCGCGCAAAATGCTTTTGACAGCTTCCAGGTTCCTGTCCAAATCTGGTAATAACGGCGCGCTGTTGTCCTTGCCTGATCTGGCTTCCCTGAGCGCACGTTCATTTTCTTTTTTTAAATACGAACTGCGGATCTTCCTGAAAATATATCTGAACATAAGCAATTCTTCCCAACCGGTTTTTGCTTATTTTCTGCACATACAGGCAATTTATTCATGTACTGAGAAATACCCGGCACTGCATATATGAGCCGGAAACGGGCTGCAGCATTTATCATTGCCACGTTCTTGACAATTTTCAATTTGTAATATATAGTAATTAACAAGCAACGAGGCGAAAACCTTGTTGCTTTTTTTGATTAATGCCGGTCAAGCGCCGCTTTCAAAGGGCATTGGCAGATATATTTTTACGGGAAAACAGGTTCCGTGCCGCTGAAAAACCGGTATTGCAATAACTGCTGATTCCCAGGCGGACGATGAAAAACCGGAAAGATTGGTGCAAAAGGAGGCGACGGGGATGAGAAGCCGGAAAAAACTGGAGAAGATAATGGAAGAGGCACTCAGTATAAGATGCAATACGGAGCAAATGCGCAGCGGCGATCTGGATATAAAAATCGATACGGGCAATTTTAATTTTCTTAAAGATCTGGCAGAGGATATCAATCAGATAAACATTACCTTTAATGCTTACATAAACGAGGTAACTCATGTTCTGTCCCATTTGTCGGCCGGCAATATGACGGTAGCCTTTTCAGAGGATTTAAGTTATAAGGGAGATTTTTTGCCAATAAAAAATGCTCTCCATAAAATCAAACATTCTCTGAACAATTCGTTCGAAGAGATCTCTAAGCTGTCCGCAGAAATAGACGCCATGAGCAGACAGGTTGAAAACGGTTCTTCATTTTTGGCTTCAAATACGACGGAACAGGCAGCTTTTATTTCCGACCTGACATCAACCGTTTATGACATTACGGACAAGACAATGAACAATGCGGCAAACGCCAAAGAAGCAGCGAAAGCAATTGAAGCGATAACGAAAGAAACCGAAACAGGCAGGCTCTATATGAACCAGATGCTGTCATCCGTTGATAAAGTAAAATCCTCCATCGATGATATATCCCATATCATTGGATTAATAAATGAAATTGCAGAGCAAACCAAGTTGCTGGCTCTGAACGCAGCAATCGAAGCTGCGAGGGCCGGTGCGGACGGGCAGGGGTTTTCGGTGGTTGCAGGTGAAATAGGCAAACTCGCACAGAAAAGCAGCGAAGCCGTAAGGCAAACTAAACAGTTAATCAACAATGGGATAGTTGCAGCCGGTGAAAGTGCAAAAATCACGAAAAAAACAGCAGAAAGTTTTGAAAGTATAAACAGTTCGATCGAAGGAGCCGCCGGTTTATGCAATGAAATAGCGGAGCTTTCCAATACCCAGGCAGAAAATCTCAGGGAAACGTCGGCTATCGTCGCCAACATATCGGAAGCTGTACAGGGTATTGCCGCATATGCACAGGAAAACAGCGCCGGAGCAATGAACCTGTCAGGTATATCTGCTCAATTGAAGAAGGTACTTCAGCGTTTCAGGCTGGCAGGGCAGGAAAATGCAAAGTCAACTGATATGGATACAGGGGAGGAATCCATACGGGAACTGGCCGGCAAATTAACGGAAAAGCTGATCCATGCAACTACCGCCCAGGCTGCAGATAAGATACTGGAAAATGAGATCCGGGATCTGGAGGATGTTGAGTGCCTGTATGTCATCAGCGGGAACGGAAGGCAGTTGAGCCATACGATCATGAATCCCAGGATCATGGTGGAGCATGATGAAAACTTCAAACCGGCACTGCCCGGCGAGGACTACAGTTCAAAGAAGTATTTCCGTCAGGCCATGAAAAACAGGAAGGAGCTGTATATATCCCAGGAATACATATCAAAGGCGACCGGAAATCTATGCAGGACGGTTTCATATACATATCAGGGTATCGACAATGAATATTATGTGCTGTGCATCGACCTGCTGTGCAGGTTCTAGACCAACGCCGGAATGCAGCCGATTCCCTGATGTTTTTTTTGCAGGAGGTCGTCCTTATGGCAGCAATACTATAGAATATCGAACTGGCTGTTGTACAGGTCGGCATAAAACCCGCCCTTTTTCAGAAGTTCATCATGGGTCCCCTGTTCTATGATCTTACCGTTGTTCATGACCAGGATGCAGTCCGCTTCCCTGATGGTAGAAAGCCTGTGGGCGACGATAAAGCTCGTACGGCCTTCCATCATTTTCGCAAAGGCCTTCTGGATCCTGATCTCGGTCCTCGTGTCTATGGAGGAAGTAGCTTCGTCAAGGATCAGCATCGGCGGGAGCGTGAGCATGACTCTTGCAATGGAAAGCAGCTGTTTTTCTCCCTGGGAGATGTTTTCTCCTTCCTCGGACACCCGGGTCTCATATCCCCGGGGAAGACGCCTGATGAAGCTGTGGGCATGCGCCGCCTTTGCCGCTTCAACGATTTCTTCAAACGTTGCGTCAGGCCTGCCGTATGCAATATTTTCCCGTATGGTCCCAGTTTTCAGCCATGTATCCTGGAGCACCATCCCAAACATTGAACGCAGGCTGTCCCGCCTGATTTTCTTTATGGGATGGCCGCTGACTATGATTTCCCCGGAATCCACGTCGTAAAATCTCATAAGCAGGTTGATCAGGGTCGTTTTCCCGCTTCCGGTCGGCCCAACGATGGCGATCCTCTGCCCGGGCTTTACCGAAAGATTAAGGTCTTTGATCAACTCGACATCAGGGCGGTAGGAGAACTCCACATCCCGGAAACTGACACTGCCGTCGGCCTCAGTCAGTTCTACTGCATCCGGGTCGTCAGGCGTCTGGGGTTCCTGGTCTATGATATCGAATATCCTCCTTGCGGACGCGAAGGCGCTTTGAAGCTCGGTCACCACGCCCGATATCTCGTTGAAAGGTTTCGTATACTGGTTCGCATAGCTTAAAACGGCTGAAAGCTGCCCGACTGAAATCCTGCCTCCGATTGCAAGCATGGCGCCTGCTATACCCGCTGAAGTGTACACCAGTCCGTTCACGAACCGAGTAGCAGGATTCGTCGTAGAGGAGAAAAAGGTCGCACTCAGTCCATGCTTCTGCAGGCGGGCATTGATCTCCTCAAACCGTGCCTGGGCTTCCTTTTCATAGCCGAATGCCTTGACGACCTTTTGATTGGCGATCATCTCCTCTACAAGCGACGTCAGTTCTCCCCTTGTTTCCGATTGCAGTTTGAACATCCGGAAAGTGCGCTTCGCGATAAAACTTGCGACAAATAAAGAAAGGGGCGTTATGAGGACCACTATGGCCGTGATCCTGAAATCGACAGAAAACATAAAGCCGATGGTGCCAAGGATAGTGATCACTCCGGTAAAAAGCTGGGTGAATCCCATCAGCAGGCCGTCTGAAATCTGGTCCACATCCGTGGTCACCCTGCTCAGGATGTCTCCATGCTGGCTGGAATCGATAAATTTAAGGGGAACGGTCTGCAGCCGCTCAAAAGCTTTAGTCCGTATATCCCTGGCAGTATTGTAAGCCGTCTTGTTGTTGCAAAGTCCCAAAAGCCATTGGGAAATCACCGTGACGGCAATGGCGGCGCCCAAACGCATCAAAACGGGAGCAAGGCCGTGAAAGTCCACATCTCCCTTTCCCAGGATAAGATCCACTCCCTTTCCTATCAAAACAGGGGTGTAAAGGGTAGACACAACATATATGACCGCCGTGACCAGCGACAAAGCAAGGTAATGGATATATGGCTTTACGAATCGAAGTATGCGTTTGAGTACGCTGCCATTATCCATATTCATTTTCTCTTCACCTCGTCTTCCGAAAGCTGCGACAGGCAGATCTCCCTGTAAACCTCGCAGGTCTCGAGCAGTTCATCGTGCTTTCCGATCCCGGCCACCATTCCGTTATCAAGTACGATGATCCTGTCAGCATGCTTTATCGATGAAGCTCTTTGAGAAACTATAAATACAGTCATATCCCGGGTTTGGGCCATAAGGGATTTCCTCAGCCTTGCTTCAGTGGCAAAATCGAGCGCGGACGAGCTGTCATCCAGGATCAGTACCTGGGGTCCGGCCACGAGTGCCCTCGCAATGGTCAGCCTTTGCCTCTGTCCTCCGGATAGGTTCGTCCCTCCCTGCATGACCATCGTGTCCAGGCCGTCAGGTTTTGCATCTACAAACTCCCTGGCCTGGGCGATCTCCAAAGCTTTATATATCTCCTCGTCGGTCGCGTCCTTTTTGCCCCATTGCATGTTCTGCCTGATGGTCCCCCTGAAGAGGACCGCTTTCTGGGGCACGACGGCCACCTTTTTCCTGAGCTCGGAGAACGGGTAATCCTTCACGTTTATCCCGTCGATGAGGACTTCTCCGCCGGTGACATCATAGAACCGTGGGATCAGGCTGACCAGCGTCGTTTTGCCCGAGCCCGTGCCGCCTATGATCCCTATGGTTTCACCGCTTCCCGCCTGGAACGTGATATCGGAAAGAGCCTTTTCATCGGATCGGTTATAAGAAAACGAAACATCTCTGAATTCAACCTTTGGGGCGCCGGGTCCGGCCTTCGCTTCCATGGATCCGGCCTTTGGATGCCCGGGTCCAGTCTTTTTGACTTCCAACCCGGCTGTTTGATCCTCGGACGCCTCGCCGGGCAGTGCGGCGCCGCCATCCGCCATAGAAGGCTTTACGGCAAAGATCTCATTGATCCTGACAGCTGAAGCCGATGCTCTCGTGACAGAAATGATCAGGTTCGACAGGGCAAGCAGCGCCAGGAGGATCTGTGACATGTAATTGATAAGCGCAATGACCTCGCCCTGGGAAATGTCTCCGTGATATACGGTAATGCCGCCAAACCACAGGATCGCGATTATTCCGGCATTCAAAACCAGGTAGGTCGCCGGGTTCAGCAAAGCCGATATCCTTCCCACCAGAAGCTGGGTCCCGGTCAGATCATCATGGGCCTGCCCAAACCGTTCCAACTCATCTTTCTGCCTTGAAAAAGCACGGATCACCCTCACGCCTGAAAGGTTCTCCCTTGTAATGAGGGAAACCCTGTCAAGTTTGCTTTGGGCGCTTTTATAATGCGGGACGGAACGTGTCATGATCAGATATATAACCAGGGATATTAGCAGTGACACGGCCAGGAAAATAAGGGCCAGTTCCGCATGGATCGTGAACGACATGATGACAGCCCCGGCAACGATAAACGGGGAACGCAGCAAAAGTCGCAATACCAGGTTGACGCCTGTCTGCACCTGGCTGACGTCTCCGGTGATCCTCGTGATCAGCGTCGATGTCCCAATTTTATCGATTTCGGAGAGCGAAAGGCTATTTACATGGGCGAACAGGTCATTCCTCAGGGCAGTGCCAAACCCCAGCGCCGCCCTGGCGGCAAAATACTGGGCAGTAAGCGAGCAAACCAGTCCCAGGACGCCAAGCAGCACCATGATGCCGCCCATCTTCAGGATATAGGCTTTGTCGCCGTTCTTAATGCCTATATCTATGATATTGGCCATCACCAGGGGCACTATGAGTTCGAAACAGGCCTCCAGCAGCTTGAAGAGCGGCCCGATGACACTTTCCTTAATATAACCTTTCAGATATTTTATGAGCTTCAGCATAATTCCCGTCCACCTGTCAGCATCTTGAGCATCCGTTCATCATTTTGCCAGGGCACACCAGCATACGGCAATACATCTTCTTAAATACTTTCTCATATATTATCACATTTTTGACAAAAATCTCGACCTGTCTATGTACGGCTTCATGAAAAAATCACCTCCCGGGTATCTGTCCGGTGGTGATCCGTGATCATGATTATACGCCTTCCCCGTTGAACTCCGGGATAAAGCTTTCCAAAGCCGTTTCCCCTTCCTGTATGAAGCCGTTCTCCACTCCGAGTTCCACAGCGTAATCAACAAGTTCTTTATATTCTTCCTCGGTTATTCTCCTGTTAAGCTCCGGATACACATCACTCATTATTATCGGGGTATATTGGTTCATTATGCTTATATATATCCTGTTTCCATAGGTTTCATAAAGGTATTTGATTATCCTTTTGGAGTCCTCAAGATATCCGGGCAATGCCAGGTGCCTCACTATCACGCCTTTCTGCATGATGCCCCTTTCATCGAATTTCGCTTCTTCCGCCTGCCTGACCATTTCTTCTATCGCCTTAGCGGCAACGGGGAAATAATCCCTGCAGTTGGAGTACTTCGCCGCCGGCTCGTACGATATATATTTGAGATCAGGCAGGTATATATCGACATATCCTTCGAGAAGTTTCAGGGTCTCGACCTTCTCATATCCGCTGCAGTTATATACGATGGGGATGGTGAGCCCTTTTCTGCGTGAAATGTCCAAAGCCTCTGTAATTTGCGGAACATAATGGCTCGGGGTGACCAGGTTGATATTGTTGGCCCCCTTACCCTGCAGTTCCAGGAATATCTCCGCCAGCCTTTCAGTTGTGATCGCCTTTCCCGCCAGGCCTCTCGAAATATTGTGATTCTGGCAGTATATGCAACCCAGCGGACAGCCGGAGAAAAACACCGTACCGGAGCCTTCTTCGCCTGAAATGCACGGCTCCTCCCACATGTGGAGAGCCGCCCTTGCCACCGCCAGTTCATCGGTAGCCCTGCAGTATCCCTTTTTACCGGCAGTCCTGTCCACATGGCATTCCCTGGGGCAAAGCGTGCAATCTCTCAAAATTGATGAATCCATCAATGATCCCCGTTTCATGAATCCTTCGGTGAGTTGTCCGAAACCATGTTCCGTGCCCAGTACCCGGATTTCACTATGGCTATACCGATTATACACTTTATAATGTCGGCAAGGTAGCAAACCGGATAAAGCACTAAAATATCCAGGGCAGTAAAATGTGTGAGCGCATATGTGTACGGGACAAGGATGAGCCAGGTGTAAACACTGTCAAAGAGGAACGTAATGAACGTTTTTCCCCCCGACCGGATAGCGAAGTATGAGCTATGACATACAGCATTGAACCCCATATACATGGCGCTTGTCATCATAAAACGCGTAGCCATCATGCGCACTTCGCCGGTGGTATTGTATAAATACGGAATGAATGGCGATAAACCCGCAAGTGCGCCGCCAAACACGATACTGATACAGATGCTCAGGAATATGAGCCTCCAGGTGGTCCGCTTTGCCCCTGGAATATCGCCCGCCCCGAGAGCCTGTCCGACCATGACGGCAACTGCGGTTCCCATGGAAAATACGACAACATTGAACAGGTTCGTTATGGTGCTGGCTATGTTGAGGCCTGCAACCACATTTAATCCACGGGTCGAGAATATCTGAGTCAAAGTGGTCATGCCAAGAGACCACAGCAGTTCATTCGCCAGCAGGGGCGTTCCCTTTTTGATTATATCGACCGCAAGGTCTCCCGGGATCCTCATCGACCGGTAAAGCCCTTCAACAAACAGGAATCTGCCGGTATGCCTGTGGACATACACAACAATAATGGCAAGTTCCACAAAACGAGAGATAACTGTCGCGATGGCTGCCCCTTCGACACCCAAGGCAGGGAACCCCAGCTTTCCGTAAATCAATACGTAATTCAGGCAGAGATTTGTGATCACGCCGGCAAGGCTTGCCGTCATCGGAATCATTGTCTCCCCTGTCTCGCGTAGCGTTCCTGCATACGACTGGGTAATGGCAAACGGCAGGAGCCCCCACAGCATTATATTAAGATAGTTCCTGCTGTACACGAGGATGGCTGTTCTCTCGGCATCGTCCCCTTCACCGGTCAGATACAGTGATATCAATTGGTCCCCGCAAGCCAGGAATATGGTTATCGCAGCCGCAGAAATGACAACAGCGGTCAGGAGCTTGAACCGCATCGTATAGCGCACGCCGTCATGGTCGCCCGCGCCGTAAAATTGTGCGCCGAATATCCCGGCTCCTGAAAGGCTGCCAAAAACGGCAAGAAAGAATACGAATATAAGCTGGTTGGCAATGGCCACACCAGACATCTGGGGGGTGCCGACCTGCCCTATCATGATGTTGTCCAGAAGGTTGACGAAGTTCGATATGGCGTTCTGCACGATTACCGGCAGCAGCAGGGAGAATACTGCGGCATAGAACCTGCGGTCGCCGATGAATGTATTGCGTATCTTGCTGAAAATGCCTGTTGATGCTGTCTGTTTCATATATGGCCCTCCGTTTTTGCCGATAGAAGCCATTGTATCACAAAAACTGCACCATAGTCCAGGCAAAACTTCCCTCTGTGTTTAGTCTATTTTTTGCCGGACAGGTCTTTCCAGTCGCCGGTCCGGCCTAAAGACGAATAGTTCAGTGTATAATACTTCCCTTCTCCGATCCATAATACGGGAGCGGCCATGCGCAGCCGTTCATCCGCGCTTATCGACTTATCTCCGAGCTCTTTGGCCGCAAGTGTATTGCGGATCTTACAGAGGTACACCTCCCCGTCATCCAGAGGTATGGACTGCTTTACTTCAAGCTCAAACACCCACGGACTGTCTTTCAGTACCGGAACGTTCAGTACAGCCCCGCGTTCAGTTTTGACAGGAATGTCCATTTTCCCGTCATGTTGTCCTGTAACTTTTCACCATAACCGGGACATATTACTCAGGATGGATTTATAATTGCCAGATCTTATATCGCGTATTTTCTCGAATATGCCTCGAAATACCTGGCGTAAGTTTCTGTTTTTAGGCGTTTTACGCTGTCAAGATATGCGTGCGTGTCAAAGGAGTCCGATTCCAGCGCGATCATCGCCACGGCGATATTTGAGCAGTGGTCCGCTATTCTCTCATAATCGTTCAGGATATCGTTGAACACAAAGCCGGAACTGATGGAGCATACGCCGTTTTTAAGTCTCTGGACATGATGGAGTTTGAGTTCGTCGCACAAATTGTCGATCAGCTCTTCCAAAGGTTCGATCTTGGCTGCAAGTTCCAGGTCGTTGCTAAGAAAAGAATCGAATGCCGTTCCCACGATTTCTTTGACAGCATTCTCGATTACGAACAATTCATGCTCAGCATCCTGAGAAAAGACGATCTCTTTTTCATAGATTTCTCTCGCAGCTTCGGCAAGATTGACCGCATGGTCCGAAATGCGCTCAAAGTCGGCAATGGTATGGAGGAACTTTCCGGTACTCTCATTCTGATCCTCATTCAGTTCGCGGCTGGTAATTTTCAACAAATACGTTCCCAGCCTGTCTTCATACCGGTCTACTGTGTTCTCTATCAGCTGCACACGCTCGTAACTCTCCTGCGAGAAACTGTGAAGCAGTTCGAACGAAAGGAAGAGGTTTTCTTTTGCCTTGGCTGCCATATCATTGATCGCTACCCTGCATTGCTCGACAGCAAGCGACGGGTAAGCAAGAAAGCGTTCCTCCAGTGGTTTCAGGGGCAATTCATCAAGGCCTTCTTCGCTGCCGGGACGGACCAGCCATCTGGAGAGGGCCTCAAGTTGCCTGATCAACGGGAACAGGACAGCGACTTCTAAAAATCGATATACACTGTTAAGTACCGCAATGGATGTCATAGTCATTGTTTCATTCATAAAAGGGAACCTGAGAAAAGCGTCCAGCCCGTAGAATACCGCCGCGCCAAGGATCACACCGATGGTGTTGCTGGTCAGGTAAGCCAATGCGGTACGCTTTCCATCCGTGGTCGCGCCTATTGCGGATAACAGGACCGGGACAGCAGCGCCAATGGCAATGCCCATTATAAGAGGAAGCGCTGTATCAAACCGGATGGTCCCCGTCATGGCCAGTGCCTGTAAAATCCCCACAGCGGCGGAAGCGCTCTGCAGGATGCTTGTAAAGAAAATGCCCACCAGGATGCCTAATATAGGATTGGAGAATTCCGTAATAATGCCGGTGAACAGTTCGTTATCCTTTAACGGTGCCACGGCGCCGCTCATGACGGACATGCCGCACATCAGGACCGCAAACCCGAGCAGTACGTTGCCGATATGGTTTTTGGCACGGTTCTTCGAGAACATGCGGAAATAGATGCCAACCAACGCAGTGGCGCATGTCAGCGTGCCGGCAGAGAACAGCGCAAGCCACCCCGAACCTGCATTGAGCCCGGACAGGCAGATCACCCAGCCGGTGATGCTGGTGCCGAAAATCGCACCAAGTACGATGGGAATAGCCTGTCTTACCTTCATGATGCCTGAATTTACAAAACCAACGACCATGACCGACGTCGCCGATGAAGACTGGATCACCGTAGTGACCCCGGCTCCGAACAGGAGTCCTTTCAGCGGGCTTCCCGTCAGTTTGAAAAGTACGATCTCCAGCTTGTTTCCAGCTACCTGTTTCAATCCTTCTCCCATCAGCGTCATACCGAACAGGAAAAGGGCTACACCGGTAATCAGTTCG
>ERZ795046.1803-NODE-1803-length-20285-cov-460.361839_pt1 | contig 20285 bp, 8 predicted proteins | sample MGYA00375130_ERZ795046 | MGnify/ENA primary metagenome ERZ795046 (study PRJEB30175, sample SAMN05720202) | activated sludge metagenome | isolation source: anaerobic digester from wastewater treatment plant | place: Japan | collected 2015-05-15 ...
CTGATTCCAGAGAGTTCCTCCGCTTAGTTAACCTCAATCCCAGAGTCTATTGGTATGGAAATTGTGATGTAGAACTGGATTATGTGGAAATAGAAGATGAGCTACATCATAAAATCAGTCACGATAAAAATTTTTGGCAAGATAAAATTCTCCAACGGATGTATAATGTAATCTCTCAAGGTGAAGGCAATGTTAAAGGTTTTTACACCTTTGATGAACCCTATCAGGGACAATTTGATTCCTTTAAATTGATGCAGGAGATTGCTTCTCAGGAAGATATCCCTGTTTTCACTGCGGTTTATGATTTTCAAGTTAACAATATTACCCTAAATAAAGAACAGGAAATATATTACGACCATATAGATGCTTTTAGCAAAATTGCCCAACCGCTAATTATAGCTCCTGATATCTATCCTTTAAAACCAGATTTAATATGGAATGCCCCTGAAGGAGAAAAAGGAAAATTTATTCAGTATATACTGGACCAAAAACTTTTGAGTGTATATCAAGATTGTATGGAATATAGAGATAAAAAAGAGGGAAGGAAGTTTTATCCTATCGTCCAGGTTCTGGGGAAATGGACTTTATATCAAGGACAAGAACAATGGGTAGATTGGATACAACCCACTACTGCAGCTCAAAAGGTGCTGCTCTATCTGCCTTTATGTTTTAAACCTGACGGTATCTTCCACTATTGTCTGAGGTCTTATCAGGATATTAAAGGTTATGGACAAAGGTCTATTGCTTTTTCTCGTGTCGGAATGCCTGATTATCCTTTGCTTGTGCCCGATCCTATAACCTGGAGAGCGGTTAGTTTATCCAATCCCCGCATAAAAGCTTACGGAGTTATAATCAAGGATTTGAACTGGCAAAATTCAGAGTGCATTGGCACTTCTCGCAAAAAATTTAAGAAACCCACAAAAGATAATCCCATTCAATATATTCAGGTTCAGAAGCAGGGAATAGGTGAATATGAGGGCTATATTCAATGTGCCACCTACCTTGATAAAGAGGAAAATCTGTGGTTAATGGTAGTTAATCGTAGAGCCAATTTTTTCCTCCCTGGCATAATCACGGAACCACAATTTGTTCCCCCTGAAGAATTTGATATTTACTTTCCTGAGGCTCCTCCCCAAAAACTCCTTCTGACCTTTAAAGATAGTGGGAGAAAAAATCCCTATCAAAATTATGCTTTCTATGATCCCTACGAGGATAAATTTTATCCCTATAAAGATGGAAACATTGAGATAGAACTTCCTGCAGGAGAAGGTAGACTGCTAAAATTGGTCAATAGGACTTCAAATGACCGTTGATTTATGGCACTTATAGGGAGAAATCCCTTGACTTTTTATCCTCTTTATTGAGTTTGCAAAGTGGAGTTTTAGATGTGTGGTATAAGTGGTATATATTCTTTTGATACCCAAAAGGTTATAGATATCAGCCTATTGAAGGCTATGAATGCTCTGATTGAACATCGCGGTCCGGATGATGAAGGATTTTGTTTGATAGAAAAAAATAGTCATAAGATTCTTCCTTTCAGCGGTGATGGTTCAAAAGAAGATATTCGTCAGCTCTATCCATCCTTAAATCTTTCTGCCAGAGCTTCTCTTGGATTGGGATTTCGTCGTTTAGCTATCCTTGACCTTAGTGTGAAAGGACATCAACCTATGCTTGACCCTCAGCTTAATCTGCTAATAGTTTTTAATGGGGAAATTTATAACTATATAGAACTTAGACAAGAACTCATCGCTCAGGGATATTCTTTTAATTCTGAATCTGATACGGAAGTTATTTTAAAAGCCTATGATTTCTGGGGGGAAAATTGTGTCCTGCATTTCAATGGTATCTGGGCTTTTGCTCTCTGGGACGCAAATAAAAGCCAGCTTTTCTGCTCCCGTGACCGCTTTGGCGTTAAACCTTTCTATTATTGTAGGAATAGAGATTTTTTGTATTTCGCTTCGGAAATCAAACAGCTACTTCTCACTCCAGTGGATAAAAGCCTTAATCTGCCGATGATCTGGCGCTCAATGAAGATTAACTCTCTTGAGGTCTATGGAGAGGAAACTTTCTGGCAAGAAATCAAAGCTCTCCAACCTGGCTATAACCTTATCGTTGATCAGCACGGAATCACGCTAAAAGAGTATTATAAATTGAATCCTGCAAGCTTTGGAAAAAGTTCTCTTTCTTTGCCGGAAGCAATAGAAATTTATAGAGAAACTTTTGAAAAAGCGGTTCAATTGCAGATGCGTTCCGATGTGGAAGTAGGTTCTTGTCTCAGTGGAGGTCTGGATTCTTCCGCTATTGTCTGCACTGCTTCACGGTTAACGGATAGACCATTACAGACCTTTTCTGCCTATTTTCCGGAATATCCTCCACTGGATGAACGAAAATGGATTGCAGAGGTAGTCCATTCCAGTGGCTGTATTTCCTATCTAACTGCCCCTCAAGCAGAAGATGCTATGGCTTGGTTTAATGATGCTACTTGGTTCAATGACCTTCCTCTTGGCTCTGGTTTTGCTGCGCAATATGCAGTTATGAAACTTGCTCAGGAAAATGGTATCAAAGTTCTTCTGGATGGACAAGGAAGTGATGAACTCACAGCAGGTTATCGTCATTCTTTCTATCGTTTTCTGGCAGATTTAATTCTTCAGACTAAATTCCATAAAGCCTTGAAAGAAGCTCTTGCCTGGCTCAAGAAATATGGCTGTATTAAAGGTCTTTCTGGACTGGCAAAAGCTCTACTCTCTATCTTTTTATCTGAACCTCAACTCTATAACTTTGAGTTCCGCTTCCTTCGCTTTGAGCCATTCAATCAGGATTTCCTTCAACAATGTAAAAAATCTCTTTCCGAACCTATTCTGGCTCAGATTTCCGATTTTTCCAGTAAAAGTGTTTCTAAATTCTTTTCTCAACATCCCATTAAACTGGATAATACCCGCACTCATACCTCAGATAACTTTTCTAAACCAACCTGCGATAAACTTTCCAACTTTCTCTATAATGCTGTCTATACCACCTCTTTACCAACTTTACTGCACTGGGAAGACCGTATGTCTATGTCTGCTTCCATAGAAAGCCGTGTTCCTTTTCTGGACCATAATCTGGTAGAACTTGCCTTCTCTCTTCCTTCCGAATATAAAATTCATAATGCTCAGGGTAAATATATCCATCGCCAAGCTATAAAACCTCTCGTTCCCACTGCCATCTTTAACCGCAAAGAAAAATCTGTCTTTGGCTCTCCCTTTATTTCTCTCTGGCTAAGAGGTCCAATGAAAACTTCCTATGAATCCCTCATAACTTCCAGCACCTTCCGTAATCGTGGAATCTGGAACCTTCCTCTCATAATGCAAAACTGGCAAAAATATCTCCAAGGTGATAATTCTCAGGCAGAAATGCTCTATAATATATATGCCTTGGAGATGTGGTTCAGAAGATTCAGTTAAAAAGGCTGTTTTATAATAATCCTAAAATATCAGAATTTTAAAAGATAATTCAATTATTATATTTCTCACCTATTTTGAGATATAGACTATTTTCATTAGGATGAGTAAATTATAAAAATTATGAAAAAGTATGGATAGAAAAGGTAACTATCATAACCAATATGCACAAGACTAACCATATTCTCTTTCTCATAATTAAGCTCCTTTGTCGCGTACATTCAAATATCTTCAGGAAAGATGTTCTCTTTTCTGAGAATTTATTTAGGCTTATAATGCTTATCTAATTAGAGTGACCTTTCTGGTCAGGACTGATTTACCATTTAACTTGAGATTAAGAAGATAGATTCCTGAAGGACAGAGCTTACTATGCTGGTCTCTACCATCCCAGTAAGTCCATTGTTCAGCCCCTTTACTAACATCAAGATTGATAGTCTTCACTTTCTCGCCCCTGATATTATAGACCTCTATACTGGCAGAATTAACCTTATTGAATGTATTATTTGAGTCAGAGGGAAGTTTAACCTTCAGATTGGTAAGGGCATTGAAAGGATTGGGATAGGCTAAGATATTATATCCAGGAATTGAAGGTAGCACCGGATCCTCTACTCCTACATAAGGCTCAGAACCATACTCATAACATCCCATATCAATACATCCATCCCATATTCTCCAGTTTCCTGCCAGATCATAAGGTAAAAGTCCGAGACCGGTTGTATCTGGTGTCCCAGCATTGATACAGGGTGAACCCTCCCCCAGACGCAGATACAGAGAATCTCCATAAGTGAGGCTGGCAAATAAGGGTTCACTGCTAAGGTTATGCTCTCTATAGTAAAGGTCATTGGTAGGACTGCTATTTCTAATCCCATTGTATCCGTTGCGGATATCATTGTAATCAAAATCCAGTCGGGTTACGCTGTATAAATCCAGATCTGGGACACCCATATAAAGTTCATACTGAGCATCAGGATTATAAAAGATATTGTTTCGCATATCTATCTTACCTTTAGCCATAACTGCTCCCAGAGTCCCAAAATTATTGTAGAAGGTACAGTTAGATACTTTAAAACTGCCATAGATATTTGTGATAAAACATACCCCACTAATGTAATTAGTCCTTATATTATCAAAAAGACAGTTAGTGACCTTTAAATTGCCTACATTGCCAGGAAAATAAACATTATTACCTATATACAGCGTCGCTTGATTATTCTGTACAGAGATATTCCGGAAAATACAATTATCTACCGTCAAAGTATCTAAGGTAATAATTTCAACAACAGTCGGACCCCAGCTATCATCTCCTGGAGTATCAGGTGAGGTATAAGTAGAATGGATGTTCTCAAAGGTGGAATTAGTTATGCTACAATCTTGAAGAGTATTATGGATATAGACAGCATGTTCAGGAACAGTTATGTTTCTGATTACCAGAGAATCAATAGACAAAGAAGTAGGTTCATATAAGAATATAGCAGCATCTCTATAATTATAAATAGGAAAATCTTCTAATATCATATCAGATATTGTAAGATGACTGATATAGAAGCTAATCATAGGACGACAGTTCTGATTTATTTCCGCACTGGTAGTAAAACCATGAATAGTAATATGCTGAAGATTTTGTCCTCCCCAAAAAAGGGTATTCCCGGTAGGAGAAGCTATATCGGAATGTAAAATAGTCTTATCGGAACCAGCACCTATAATATTGACATAAGATTTTAAAGGGATGGGGAAAAGATAAAAACTCTCATCTTCATTATAGGTCCCCGGTAATACATAGACAGTCTTTGCCTCCAGACTATCCGAAGCTATCCTTTGCACTGCTTCCGCTATGCTCTTCAGTGCCTGATCTGGACTCAACCCTGTATTGGCATTATCTCCCGTCGGACTTACATAGAAGTCACTATTTATCTCTGTCCGGTAACCGCGTTGAATATTCAAGATATTGTTATAGGGATAATAAATAGATAAATTTTTTATCCTGTCTATATAAAATACATCAGGATGTAAGACCGAAGCTAAATCCAGATTAATATAGGTATCACCAATAGTATCTGTAATTAAAATATCCACAGGATTCCTTCCATAATTAGCATAGACTGAACAGAGATTAACCGGATCAAACACTATATTTGGAGACTTATGTATTGTCCCATAAAAATTTATACCTCCTGCTGTCAAACTGGCATAATTATGATGGATATTTACTCCGCTCAAAAATAATGAACTCTCAATACAATATATCCCAGCGCCCCATACAGCTCTATTTTCTGTGATATCACAATTGATAACATTCACCTGCTTGGAATAAGGGGATTGAAAATCTCTGTAAATATATATTCCACCTCCACATCTATAGTTATCAGTCTGCCATTCTAAGAAACCCAGACCATTGGTAAGGGTAAATCCCCGAACCGTAGCTTCCAGCTCATCAGCACGAATCGCTATACAAGGATCCTGCATTCCTCCATCTATTATGGTAGTACTTATATAAGTGCTAACTCCCGTGGTAGCTTCCAGACTGCAAACACTGATAGATTTCCCCATAAATTCCACATTCTCATAATATCTGCCTGGATATACTAATACCGTATCCCCGGCTACCGCATCCTCTATCGCAGATTGAATAGATTGGTAGACTTGACTACCATCCACCGCAACCCGTAAAGTCGTAGCAGAAAAGGTAACTATCATAACCGATATACACAAGACTAACCATACTCTCTTTCTCATAATTAAGCTCCTTTGTCGCGTACATTCAAATATCTTCAGGAAAGATGTTCTCTTTTCTGAGAATTTATTTAGGCTTATAATGCTTATCTAATTAGAGTGACCTTTCTGGTCAGGACTGATTTACCATTTAACTTGAGATTAAGAAGATAGATTCCTGAAGGACAGAGCTTACTATGCTGGTCTCTACCATCCCAGTAAGTCCATTGTTCAGCCCCTTTACTAACATCAAGATTGATAGTCTTCACTTTCTCGCCCCTGATATTATAGACCTCTATACTGGCAGAATTAACCTTATTGAATGTATTATTTGAGTCAGAGGGAAGTTTAACCTTCAGATTGGTAAGGGCATTGAAAGGATTGGGATAGGCTAAGATATTATATCCAGGAATTGAAGGTAGCACCGGATCCTCTACTCCTACATAAGGCTCAGAACCATACTCATAACATCCCATATCAATACATCCATCCCATATTCTCCAGTTTCCTGCCAGATCATAAGGTAAAAGTCCGAGACCGGTTGTATCTGGTGTCCCAGCATTGATACAGGGTGAACCCTCCCCCAGACGCAGATACAGAGAATCTCCATAAGTGAGGCTGGCAAATAAGGGTTCACTGCTAAGGTTATGCTCTCTATAGTAAAGGTCATTGGTAGGACTGCTATTTCTAATCCCATTGTATCCGTTGCGGATATCATTGTAATCAAAATCCAGTCGGGTTACGCTGTATAAATCCAGATCTGGGACACCCATATAAAGTTCATACTGAGCATCAGGATTATAAAAGATATTGTTTCGCATATCTATCTTACCTTTAGCCATAACTGCTCCCAGAGTCCCAAAATTATTGTAGAAGGTACAGTTAGATACTTTAAAACTGCCATAGATATTTGTGATAAAACATACCCCACTAATGTAATTAGTCCTTATATTATCAAAAAGACAGTTAGTGACCTTTAAATTGCCTACATTGCCAGGAAAATAAACATTATTACCTATATACAGCGTCGCTTGATTATTCTGTACAGAGATATTCCGGAAAATACAATTATCTACCGTCAAAGTATCTAAGGTAATAATTTCAACAACAGTCGGACCCCAGCTATCATCTCCTGGAGTATCAGGTGAGGTATAAGTAGAATGGATGTTCTCAAAGGTGGAATTAGTTATGCTACAATCTTGAAGAGTATTATGGATATAGACAGCATGTTCAGGAACAGTTATGTTTCTGATTACCAGAGAATCAATAGACAAAGAAGTAGGTTCATATAAGAATATAGCAGCATCTCTATAATTATAAATAGGAAAATCTTCTAATATCATATCAGATATTGTAAGATGACTGATATAGAAGCTAATCATAGGACGACAGTTCTGATTTATTTCCGCACTGGTAGTAAAACCATGAATAGTAATATGCTGAAGATTTTGTCCTCCCCAAAAAAGGGTATTCCCGGTAGGAGAAGCTATATCGGAATGTAAAATAGTCTTATCGGAACCAGCACCTATAATATTGACATAAGATTTTAAAGGGATGGGGAAAAGATAAAAACTCTCATCTTCATTATAGGTCCCCGGTAATACATAGACAGTCTTTGCCTCCAGACTATCCGAAGCTATCCTTTGCACTGCTTCCGCTATGCTCTTCAGTGCCTGATCTGGACTCAACCCTGTATTGGCATTATCTCCCGTCGGACTTACATAGAAGTCACTATTTATCTCTGTCCGGTAACCGCGTTGAATATTCAAGATATTGTTATAGGGATAATAAATAGATAAATTTTTTATCCTGTCTATATAAAATACATCAGGATGTAAGACCGAAGCTAAATCCAGATTAATATAGGTATCACCAATAGTATCTGTAATTAAAATATCCACAGGATTCCTTCCATAATTAGCATAGACTGAACAGAGATTAACCGGATCAAACACTATATTTGGAGACTTATGTATTGTCCCATAAAAATTTATACCTCCTGCTGTCAAACTGGCATAATTATGATGGATATTTACTCCGCTCAAAAATAATGAACTCTCAATACAATATATCCCAGCGCCCCATACAGCTCTATTTTCTGTGATATCACAATTGATAACATTCACCTGCTTGGAATAAGGGGATTGAAAATCTCTGTAAATATATATTCCACCTCCACATCTATAGTTATCAGTCTGCCATTCTAAGAAACCCAGACCATTGGTAAGGGTAAATCCCCGAACCGTAGCTTCCAGCTCATCAGCACGAATCGCTATACAAGGATCCTGCATTCCTCCATCTATTATGGTAGTACTTATATAAGTGCTAACTCCCGTGGTAGCTTCCAGACTGCAAACACTGATAGATTTCCCCATAAATTCCACATTCTCATAATATCTGCCTGGATATACTAATACCGTATCCCCGGCTACCGCATCCTCTATCGCAGATTGAATAGATTGGTAGACTTGACTACCATCCACCGCAACCCGTAAAGTCGTAGCAGAAAAGGTAACTATCATAACCGATATACACAAGACTAACCATACTCTCTTTCTCATACTTAAGCTCCTTTGCCTAAAATTCTCAGGGGAGATAATTTCTCCCCTGAGAAATATTATCTGCCTATTTTAATAAAAGCATCTCTTTGGTAATGCTCCCATCTCTGGTTGTTAAACGATATTGATAGATACCGCTTGCTACTCTTCTGCCATTATCATCTCTACCATCCCATACCACTCTATGCATTCCTGCTACTTTAAAACCATCTACCAGAGTCTTTACCTTCTGTCCCCTTATATTATATATCTCCATACAGATGGGTCCCTCTTCCCCGATTTCATATACAATGGTAGTACTCGGATTGAAAGGATTGGGATAATTCTGAAGTAATCTGGTCACCGGAATCACAGGTTTCAAATTGGGACTACCCTTAAGTTTCAGCGTGTAGAATCTTATCCCTCCATTGGATAGTTGAATCAGTTCACCTGCCTCAGGCTGATAAACCATACGTACCGGTTGTATACCCTTTGTATCATAATATAATATAAGCTCACAGTTATCAGGATTAAGGGTTTCATTTGCACCTATATATACACAGATATCAGTAGAATCTCCTGCCACTTTTACTGCACCTTTACACTCATTATTCACATAAACTCCAATCTCCGAAGGTAATTCTTCCAAAGAAGTTAAATCCAGATAAAGAGGAGTATAATCCTCCTTCTCTATATACTCAAAATGCTCCGGTAACTCCCTGTACTTGGGATCTACTGGTTGTTTATTATTCCAGATAAAACTACAATCCTCACTCACCGTCACAATGACCATATCTCCATAATTAATAGTCAAATCTTCCTGCGTTACTTTCCAAATACCAGTTATTGGATCTCTTGCCATACTCCAATATTGTGCCTTTATCATTAAAATTTTATCCAGTACAGGAGCAAAAGCATCCAGAGCATATGCACTCTCCTTCTGAAAATAACCTATCCAGTTCTCATTTTCTATGTTAGTTCCTGAGAGATATTTATAAAGATGAATCTGCTTTAGGTCTGATTCCTTATAACCGGTGGTAATAATCTTTATCTGATTACTCACTCCATCTTTGACCTTTACCTTATATCCTACTGGACTGCTGACGGTACCATCTCCATTATGAACATAACCATCAATGATTTGCATTCTTAATTGCTGATTATCTTCTTTTTTCCAGTCTACCCAATCAAGTATATTTTGGTATAAAATAGGAGCGAAGAAATTGGAATTGGTCGTATAACCTTCAGTGACAGTATTAAGAACAGGAAAACTCATCCACTTGATACCTCCATTTACTGGCATACTATATTCCTCATAATAATGCTCACCTGCTCTTATTGCTCCAATATCACTGCGGGTCCCATCAGAATCAGTAAGGGCTGGATCTCCTGCATCAATAATCCAGCTTATGGTAGATGAATCCCAGATTGGCATATAAGATGTGTCTATCTGAGGGTCTAATTCATAATTATTAAAAGAAACAATTTCTGTTGGATATTGAATGAAGTAATTTAGTATTTCACCCTGATTTAAGTATCCATTATCATAGGCATCATTATATTCTAAAGTAAGATACCCACTGCTATAATTGGATAAATAGATACCACTTAAATTTCTGCAGGATAGATTATTCCTAATAACTGTCCCACCTTCGGGCATCATAACCCAGAGACCATGACATTCATCATTATCCATTATACTGTTGTTTTCTATCTTTATACTCGCTATTAATGGTGAAACACCACAGGATTCAATTACTACCGCTGCTTCAATTGGGATGGGTTCTCTGGGATCTTTTTCATATGAAGCCGGGATTTGTTCATATACTATATTATCCTTGAAAGTAAGTTTATGACAATCGTAACAGTATACACCTTCTCCAAATCCTGCTGTTACATAATTATAGAGTTTTCGGGTATTCCCATGGATTCTATTGCGAGCAATCGTTATCGGTGCTGTCCCACTAACATATATACCACCTCCGGCATTAGCTTCATTATTATATATATTACAGTCCGTTATTTCAGAATTATAAATAGTATTATTTACTATAGCAATACCACCACCTCGGGAATAATTGAGATAAGCTGGGTGTATCCAGTTCTTGCCTTTATTATTATAAATATCACAATTAGTAATCACAGTAGGACCATTGCTATATATACCTGCGCCATACATACACACATCTATTCCAAATGATTGGCTGATATTGTCATGAATACTGCAGTTATCTATTTCCAAAAAAGTAATATAGTTATTCTCGTAATCAGTATAAGCTTCTATACCTCTAAAGCCATTATTAATGGAAAGATTAGTTAACTTAAAATGTAAGTTAGCAGCACCATAGGTATTAATATAATTGCCACCTTGTATTTGCACATTATTTTTACTTGAACCCCTTATTTCAATATATAAATCAGAGAATGCAGAACTAAAACTACATAATTCAAAATAAAAAGATTGATTGTAGATTCCATTGCTCAATAATACAGTAAAATGGTCCTTTTCATTGTTGTTAAATCTGCTTTCTATTTCATATAATACATTATTTATAGAGGGTCCACTATCTGGATACAGTATATAATCAATATATTTTGGAAAATCACCAGAATCAAAAGAATTAGTCTTACTTTCTGATCCTATACCATATAAAAAAGATAAAGACATAAATAAGCACAAAGTGATTATTATAACGAGCTGAAAACTCCTTAAAAAATAATTTAAGGAATGCTTAGTTTCTTGGGTAAACATTTTAATATCTCCTTGAATTTTTTTTGGTTATAAGGTTGCAAGAGTTAAGAAAATAGACTCCTTTCATTTTCTAAGCTCTTTTTTAATGTGGTATTGGCAGGTTTGAGCTTAAGTAAATATAAATTCTCTTTCTTTCTAACATATCACTCAATACCTGTTTAATTAATTTCGAAATTTAATACATCAAATAGTATTAACAGCTAAAGCTGTTGTCTCAACTACGATATTTTGATCTTTTAAATCATTTTTAAATTTAGGTGTCAATCCCTTCTTTTTACGGTAACACCTTTGTGCCATTAGCCTAATTTTTTTTTTCTTGTTTATACCTCCTTTCTAATTCTATCTTAAAATAATAATTAATAAAATTAAGTTTCATTTTATTCCCCTTTATATATCCTTTATTCTAACATCTTATTTATATAATGGTGATTTTTCTCACTCACCTCAATCATTTTTTCTAAATTCTTAATTAAACTTTGAATATTATTTGTCAAGTTATTTTTTATTTTTTATTTTAAATTTTTTTAAAATGAACTGGGTTGATTTATTTAAAAGGATTAGAAGATATCTTTAAATTAGGAGTTATTCAAATAATTGAGTCTTCTTTTGGACCCGATTATCTGTACACTCCCATATTTAATTTATAAAGTTATGAAGGTGTTATTTTACTACCGAATAATTAATCTCTTTTAAGATTGCATTTAAGAAACCATTCCTTCCTTTCACGCAGTAATCCTTTAAATCAGAAATTTATCTTGACGCACAAAGCTATAATAAAAGGTTGCTTTATATAAAAGAAATAAAATTATCAAAAGGAGAAAAGTAATGAAACGCAGAGTAGTGATAATGGGTGCAGCCGGAAGAGACTTTCACAATTTTAATGTCTTTTTCCGGGATAATGAGGAATATGAAGTTGTAGCTTTTACTGCTACCCAGATTCCTGGAATTGACGATAAGAAATATCCTGCAGAGCTTGCAGGAAGATTGTATCCTGATGGGATAAAGATTTATTCTGAAACAGAATTACCCGAACTCATTAAGAATCTTAATGTTGATTTAGTGGTGTTTGCCTATAGTGACCAAGCTCATGAAGTTGTGATGCATAAGGCTTCTCTGGTAAATGCTTGTGGAGCAGATTTTATGCTGATGGGGACGAAAAATACAATGATTAAGACCAGCAAACCCTTAATAACGGTGTGTGCTGTTCGTACTGGTTGCGGAAAATCTCAGACCACTCGTGCCATCGTCAAAGCTTTAAAAGCGAAAGGTAGAAATGTGGTATCTATTCGTCATCCTATGCCTTATGGTGATTTGGGGAAACAGAAAGTGCAGCGTTTTGCTAAGATGGAAGATCTGGATTTCCATCATTGCACTATTGAAGAACGAGAAGAATATGAACCTCACATCAAGATGAATAGCATCATTTATGCTGGAGTAGATTATGAAGCTATTCTGCGTGAAGCAGAAAAAGAAGCAGATATAATTGTCTGGGACGGCGGAAATAATGATTTTCCTTTCTATTATTCTGATAAACAGCTTAATATAGTAGTAGTTGATCCACATCGTCCTGGTGATGAAATTTCCTATCATCCTGGTGAGACCAATCTATATAGGGCAGATGTAGTGATAATCAATAAGATTGATAGTGCAGATCTGGACGATATTAATGAAGTAAGAGCAAATGTTCGTGCAATCAATCCCCGGGCTAAGATTATAGAAGCAGCTTCTCCTTTAATGGTAGACCATCCTGAATTGATTACTGGTAAGAGAGTTCTCGTGGTTGAAGATGGTCCAACTCTCACTCATGGTGAAATGACTTATGGAGCAGGAGTTGTTGCTGCTGATAAGTATGGATGTGAAGATTTGGTTGATCCAAGAGAATGGGCAGTGGGTGAAATTGCCGAAACTTATGAAAAGTATCCTGGTATAGGCATTCTTCTACCTGCAATGGGTTATAGTGACCGTCAAATTAAAGACCTGGAGAAGACCATTAATGATGCAGAATGCGATAGCGTTGTTATCGCCACCCCTATTGATTTGAGACGTATAATTAATATTAAACATCCAGCCTGTCAGGTAACCTATGAATTGCAAGAGATAGGTAGACCCAATCTGGAAGATGTTCTCCAGGATTATTAATATTTAAATAAAGCTAAGATATAATTATTAAATGGGAGCAGAATCTGAAATCTGCTCCCCTTAATTCTAAATGAGGATATTATGGATAAAATTGCCTTACTTGCCTTAGGAGGAAATGCCATCATTAAAGCAGGAGAAAAGGGAACTATTACTGAACAGTTTGCAAATACTCGTGCTTCTTTAGGTGGTGTGGTAGAACTCATTCGTCAAGGTTATAGACTTGCTATAACCCACGGCAATGGACCTCAAGTGGGAAATTTACTTCGTCAACAGGAACTGGGAGAAAAGGAAGGAATTCCACCACTTCCTTTAGGTGTACTTAATGCAGCCACAGAAGGCACTATGGGTTATATGATAGAACAGAGTTTGCAGAATAGACTTCTCTTATCGGGAATTGAGAGAGATGTTATCACCATCATTTCTCAGGTTATTGTAGATAAAAATGACCCCAGTATGCTTAATCCTACCAAGTTTGTAGGAAGCACCTATTATACTCAAGAAGAAGCTAAAGAACTGGAGCAGAAATTAGGTTGGAAACTTAGAGAAGATTCAGGTAAAGGTTATCGTCGCGTGGTACCTTCTCCGCTTCCGCAGAGAATAATTCCAGCTGAGACTATTAAAGAAATGGTGCATGAAGGTAAGATAGTAATTGCTGTAGGTGGAGGTGGAATTCCAGTCTATATAGAAGAAGATGGCACTTATGAAGGTGTAGATGCGGTAATTGACAAAGATTTTGCCAGTTCTCTTCTGGCTTTAAATATAGAGGCAAATTTATTTGTCATTTTGACGGGAGTAGAGAAAGTTGCTATCAATTTTGGCAAACCAGACCAGAAAGACCTGGATTATTTAACCATTAAAGAAGCCCAGCGATATTATAATGAAAATCAATTTCCCGCAGGTAGTATGGGTCCAAAAATAAAAGCAGCTATTGATTTTCTTGAACGAGGTGGGCAAGAGGTGCTCATCACTTCCATTGAAAAAATTGTTCCCGCCTTCTCAGGGAAAACGGGAACAAGAATAATACATTAAAAAGAGGGTCATTCAACCCTCTTTTATTTATCAGCTGAATTAATCCACTCATCAATCAGGCGAGGCAAAATCTCTCCTGCCTTGCCCTGATAAAATTCATCTATAAACTCACTATTTTCCATCGGGTTAAGATTTACTGCTATGGTATGTGCTCCAAAATAACGAGCTGTCATCACAAATCCTGCCGCAGGATAGACCACACCACTGGTTCCGACTACCATAAAAACATCACAATTATGTAATAGTGCATCAATCTTATCCAGATGATAAGGAACCTCACCAAACCAAACAACATCCGGTCTCAGCATTCCTTTACATTTAGGGCATAAAGGAATATCTTCCTCTAAATTGATATCTTTCATAGGAAAACGAGTATGGCAGCGGGTGCAAAAACAGGTATGTAACGAACCATGCATCTCAATAACTCGTTTATTTCCTGCTGCGGTATGAAGTCCATCCACATTCTGAGTTATGAGATGAAAGTTATCTTGAAGCCAATTTTCAAGTTTAGCAAGAGCAAGATGACCAGGGTTAGGTTTAGCCTGAAGAGCTTGTTGCCAGCGTTCTTTATAGAAGTTCCAGACCATTACTGGTGCTCTTCTGAATGCTTCAGGGGTTGCCACATCTTCAACTCTATGATTTTCCCACAAACCTCCCGCATCACGGAAAGTCTTAAGACCTGATTCAGCACTAATGCCTGCACCAGTTAAAACAAGGACACGGGTATCTTTGGTAACCTTCATTATTTCATCAACATCATTTTACGAGAAAGGATTTGTTCTCCATTGCTTAAACGATAGAAATAAACTCCGCTTGCTACGGGTTTTCCATTATTATCCAGACCATTCCAGACAATATTATGTTTCCCAGCTTTTAATTCACTATTTATTAGAGTGCGAACTTTTTGTCCTTTCAAATTGAATATCTCAAGATTAACGGGAGCATTTTTAGGCAGGTTAAACGATATAGTAGTAGTGGGATTGAAGGGATTGGGATAGTTTTCATATAATTCAAAATGGATAGTTTCAACCAAGTCACTATTGGGGACTTCGTTTTCCATATACAAATCATCTATATACCAACCTTCTTTAGTTACTGCTCCATCGGAACCAAATATAAATCTGAATTTAGCTGTTCCAGTATATCCAGAGAGGTCAAATACAGCTTCAGTCCAGTCAAAGGTTCCAGAATAGACTCTTGTTTCTGCGGGAAAGGGTGAAGCTACATTGCTATATATCTTATAAGGATAACCACCTATAGGTGTAATTTGAGTCCATTCTCCACCATTTAAAGACATTTGAACTAATCCGCCATCCCAAGCATACTGTGGATTGGTAGTATGATTTTCAGCATCCATCCAGTGAAAGAAATGGAGTTGAGCATTTAGAACTAAAGGTAATTCTGGACTTTCCAGGACACCATAAGCACTATTAGCATAGTTAAGATTTCCAATACCACCAAATTTCATAGACCAGCTTCCATTAGTGGTATGATTCCTATAATTTTCCCGGTGCCATTGATTGATAAAGTTAGGAAGCGGTGCTAACACATCCCATCCCGTAAAATCATTTTCATAAGTATAATGCTGATTGCCTACATATAAAACAAAATTACCTTCTATAGTATTTCCATTTTCAGCAGAAAGCATATAACCTATATTTATTGCGGTTCCTGCACTGATGGCATCAGAGATATAAACACTGAATATATTTTCACAAAATACAGAATTACCAGCACTGACAGGAGGTAGTAAGACTTCACTTTCAGAAAGAATTATATTGGGATTATCACTAAATAGGATTAACATTGGTGTATAAGCGTTTCCTGAACCACTATTGCTAACCAACATATTAAGATAAGGTTGGTCTCCAGGCATTATTAAAGGACAGTCATTTACAAAGTTATATGAATCTATATTAAGTTCAGGTGTATTTAAGGTAATTATAAATGGAGTCGTAACCGAATAATCATCAAAGGTAGTGAGGAAATTGAGGTTTGCTATCTGATGGTCAGGAAAATAACCTTGAATCCTGATTCTGAAAATCCCTGCAATTACCGTGGAATCAGCAACAGCCAGTGGATTGAACTGAGCACTACCATTAAGCACTAAGACATTGCTGGAATTACTTAATAGAGTGATTGTTCCCTGTCCCGTTTGATCCATCAAACCTACATTTTTAATAGTTGCATTTATATTTATTTCTTCTCCAGTATGATATAAACCATCATCATCTATTAATGCAATTGTGGTTGGAACTATATAGGGCATATTACTGGCTTCTACGACTACTTGTTGATGGAATGGCAAAAAGTTAGGTGCAATAATATATACATCTATAGTACCGGGAGTGAGATTACCTAAAAATGTAACCGTTATCATCCCAGAAGCATCTGCCGTGGTTTCACAAATTAAATTTTCTCCATTCTTTATACGGAAGAGAGCATTAGGCGCATTAGTTTGAATCTGATAATAGTTTAATCCAACAATCCAGTAAGAGGGGAGTTCAGCAATAATCTGTTGAGGAGTATCAGTCCAAGCCATCAAAGCTGGATCTCCTATAAGATTGGTTTCATAAGTTACCCAATACATTACAGGAGTGTTTGTTATCCAGGGGATATTATCAATTTTACTGTCATCAAGAGCTTTGCCCAATGGATAAATTCCCTCTCCAAAAATAGCATCTATAAATTGACGGTGAATATGCTGAGAAGCTCCATCGGTTGAACCTACTACGCCCCAGCCATAACGAGAATGTGCTATCATTGCAACTGCTGCTGTTGATATGCTGGTAAATTTCTCTGTAATAGAATCAACTGTGTAGGAGCCAACATCTGTTTCTCTATTGTCAAAGGCTCCCGCATAACAACCTTGAGTAAATATAATAGAAAAATTATGATTTACTCCATTATTAGTTATTGTAGTTGGAGTGACTTGATTTACAGCCAGTCGCATAGCATAGGTAGTATTAGAATGACCGAGGTGATTAACGAAATTTGGTCCTTGACTGAGTAAGGGACGAATTTGGGAAGCACCCCAGGAATTAGAAGATCCGTAAGTTCTATCATAAAGCGTAGTTATATTCCAATTAACCGGAATTCCCACAGTGGTATAGCCATTAGCACTACTTCCACCTATCATTTCATCCATATAATCACCACCCCAGGTAGGACCTTCCCAAAGATATTCTCCTACATAAAATGCAGATTTTATCTCAGGAATTACTGGATTATTGAGATACATACTTGTCTTATTGATAAAATTGGCTATCTCATCATCTGAATTATAGCAAAACCGTCCAATAGATAGTTCTGGAACTAAATCCGATTCCATAGGTTCACCCCAATAATTATCATTATCTGTATTCCAATTTCCATCAAGACAGCTATAATACATATCAGCTGGAATATCTGCATCAACTTCACCTCCGCTTCCCATATTTACATAAAAACCACGATGAGGAATAACATCTGTATCGCCTGCAAGTAGAACATATTTTAAGGGTTGCTGGGAATAAAAGCTAATGATATAGTTACGGATTTTTTCCTGAGTATCAATTCCAGCATTTTGTGCTACAATCTCTTGAATAGGTTTCATATAAACATTTAAACCACGATCTTCATAAAGAGTTTTGAAAGGTAACCACTGACTCTGTTTTGCCTGGTCATAAATAATTAAATAATCGTAACCTATTAAGCGTTCTTCATATCGCGGAATTGCTTGGGAATTATCAATTATTTTTTTAAGTCTATCTGCAGTATCCACATCCTGTTTCAAAAGTGTCTTTGCTTCAACGGCTTTTGAAGAAGGACTGGTTATAATAGTGATTGTTATCTGATGGTAAAAGGTTAGCTTATTTTCAACCGGATTATAATCAAAAGGACAGATAGCGGTAAAGTTTATAGGATGACCAGCAAAATATTGAGTATTACTTCCATTATGTTTTTGTTCTGGATAAGCAACTGACCTATCGTAAATTGCTGGATCAGGGTCTATCCTTTGTGCAATTGCAATCTCCGATAGTTTTATGGGAGGTTGGATAGGAGCTATTTTTTTGTCTAAAACTATATCTTTAGCACCAGATAAATTTATCTGAATGTCAACTGCTTCTTCTCCCATAGGTAAAAGAAGTTTACTGCCAATCCAGGGTAAATCTGGTGCTCCAGCATTACCATAGCTTTGTGCTCCCGATAAGTTAACCTTTATATAATTCCCTTCCGTTTTAATCTCTGGAGCTGCTAAGTTATAAGTATAAATTACATTGGCTGATAGATAAATAATGCCAGCCAAAAGGGTAAGAACTAAGATTAGTTTTTTCATATTTTCCAACTTTATTTCTATTTAGTTTAATTTTAATTAAAGCAAATTATATTCCAATAACCAACTTTATGATATAATGTCTTTATTAAGTTCATTATTCTAAGGGCACATTTTAGTCCAGTCTTTTTTACTTATATATCTAAAAAATTTCACATCCCCAAAGCAAACAGCATAGCTTATTAGACTTTTAATAAAAAATAGCTGTATTTTAAAGCCCAAATTCCCCTCTTGGGAATGTGTGTTCAGAAGGGAGGAGGTGTTATTAGAACTCTCTTTTGCCTATACTTAGAAAAATGAGAAGGAAATTTATGAAATCCAGGGAAAAAATTTGAGCGTTCTTTCTATACATGCAATATATGAATAAGTGAAGAATTTTAATTTATTTCTAACCCGTTATACTGCTAAATTAAATCTTGACGAAATGAAGTAATGTAAAGAAGTGGCATATAATAAGGCTTTTTTATAGCTAATAATAGATTTAGGGAGCTTAAAAATATGAGAAAGAATTCCTGGTTAACTCCTGTATCCATATTAATATTCGTTTTGGGTACTTTGATCTTCCTGTCTCCGTTATTTGTGCCAGAGGATGTGAATTGGCCTATAAAACAGAAGCTAAAATTAGGTCTTGACCTTCGTGGTGGCACTCAGATTGTTCTAACCGTGGTGACTAAAGATTTGCCAGAAGCAGATAAAGCGGCTGCGGTGGAAAATAATATCAGGATAATCAGGAATCGTATTGACCAATTTGGCATAGCTGAACCCACCATTCAAAAGATGGGGGAAAGCGATATCCTGGTTCAATTACCTGGAGTTAAAGATCCTATAGCAGCAGAAAACTTGATTATGAAATCTGCTGTGCTGGAATTTAAACTGGTAGCAGAACCGGATATTGCGGAAAAATTTATCAATCAAGTTGATGCCATAATACAGGAGAATCTGGATAAATTCCCTGTTCTGGCTAAACTGGCTGAAGAGGATAAAGCTTTAGCTAAGGCAGGAGCAGATTCTGTTAAAACTGGTGAGGGTATCTTTAAATCTTTGATAACCACCACAGAAAGGGATTTTGCTGTTCGTTATGAAGATTTAGATATTGTTCGTTCCCTGCTTCAAGATAGCACCTTTGTCAATTTAAAACCCAAAGGTTATGATTTAGTGTTAGAAAGTGTTGATGAGAAAAAGAAAGCAAGTAGAGAACCAGTAGTGCTGTATGTACTGGAATCTACAGCTCAATTAAAGGGAACGGATGTGGATAGAGCCAGTATGGAAATTGGACCATCTGATAGTCCCAATCCTCAGATTGCTAACAAACCATATATTTCTTTAACTTTCACTCGTACAGGTGCAAGAAAATTTGCTAATTG
>ERZ795046.1832-NODE-1832-length-20089-cov-20.973395_pt1 | contig 20089 bp, 9 predicted proteins | sample MGYA00375130_ERZ795046 | MGnify/ENA primary metagenome ERZ795046 (study PRJEB30175, sample SAMN05720202) | activated sludge metagenome | isolation source: anaerobic digester from wastewater treatment plant | place: Japan | collected 2015-05-15 ...
CATAGCGGTCAAACTTCTCAAGAATCTCCACCTTCTGTAAGGTGGAGAGGTTCAATCTTACACAATCCTATGACTGCACCAGTTACTATATATATATATATATATATATATATATAATGAGCAGAGCGGTTGGACGGAGGCTCACGAGCGAGCTTTATTAGAGCTGCTGGATGACGTAAATGCGAAAGGTATTAAGTTTGCTTTATCCAATGTCTTGGAGAACAAGGGCAAGTCAAATGATATTCTGCGGGCTTGGAGTCAGAAGTACAACATCTATCACCTGAACCATACATATGGCAACTGCAGTTACCATGCGAAGGATAAGAGTTCAGGAAGCACTGACGAAGTTTTGATAACTAATTATTAAGTCAGGTGGCTGGATTATAGTAGGGCTATTTCGAGCCACAGCGAGCGTAGAAAGGTTTTATTTGCGTAGGTCGAGGATTTTATCGTTAAAAGAAATTGAGAGGCTTGTAGAGCGATTTGGGGTGTTGGATTGATTTAATTTGCCTTTGTGCTTTTTATGTATAAACGAAGACTTGGAAGATTAAATAATTATCAAGAGCGTAACCCATCAGGGCTACGCTTTTCTTGTACCCATACACTATCGCAGGCTTATAGCCGTCAAATTAAAAACCCGACAGGAGGGGAGTGTAATGTCTGAACAGAAACAGACTAAGAAAGCTACATATACGGCGACATCGAATAAGACGCCACAGAATACGCAACAGCCAGCTCCACAGCAACCTCAGTTACGAAGTCCGCTGGTTTTATGTCCTACCTGTCGGCAATCATACCCGGCAAGATACGGGAAGTGTCCGAGGTGTCCTCGGAAGGTAAATCCGATAATTAAGTTTATAATCATGGCATTATTCATAAGTTTTGTGGTTTTATCGGGGTTAAAGACTTTCGTACCTGACTGGTATGAGCCGATTAAGGGGCTTCATCCTGTGATGGAGAAGGTAGATAAGGTCATTCCAGCGTTTACGAAACCTGTGGGCAATTACACAGTACCTGAGTAATATCAGGCCTATGACTGTTCAAGCTATATAAACCTCGAAGTTGATAAAAACTTTGTGCGGAAGGAGCGGTAAGATAGATGAGCGAAGATAATAGAGTACTCAACGAAGCGGCTGAGAATGACGCACTCAGCTATGAAGGCTTGGTTGAGAGTGATTTTAAGTCAGATGACGGCGTCTTTGAAATAGCGTATATAGACCCTGACGATATTTCAGTAACAAAGCGTATAAGAACCAATGCAGAAGCAGGGTCATTAACACGTTCTATCAGGGAACTAGGGCTTCTTAGTCCGATTATGGTAGCACCTGTGGCAGGTGGAGAGAGTTATGTATTGGTGGCGGGCTTACGCTGTCTTAATGCTTGTATTGAGGCAGGTATGCCGAAAGTACCGTGTATCGTATGTAAGAATGTGAAGACATCGGATATTCCAGTAATATCGTTGATGTATAACCACGTACAACCTTACAGTAACAAGGAAGTATCCGACTATGTGGATTACCTCATTACGGAGCGTAACATACACGACTTCAATCAGATAGAGTACCTTTTACAGCTTGACACAGGCGATGTGGCTAAGCTGCAGGACTTAAAGGCAGATAACGACCCTGAAATCATGGCGAAGTTTTATTCGGACGAATACTCCATCGGCGACGCATTTAAGAAGCTTGAAGCTCGTCGTAAGAAGGAATCCAAAGCCGAAAAACTTCGTAAGCAGGCAGAGAAAGCATTGACTTCTGGCGAAGGTCTGGCTGAGGCGGGCGAAACCAAGGGAATTGGAGAAGCTACGAAGCAGGCAGAACTTAAAAAGCCGTTCAGTGCGAAGGAACTTAACGAAGGCTTGGAGGAAAAATCCCTTGACGAAATGGTAGCAGAGGCAGACGCAACCGAAGGGTTCAAGCCGAACAAACAAAAGGTTGGACAGCGTGAGCGTATCGACCCTACGATTAAGAAAGCGACACTTGCCCGTGACAATTACACTTGCCAGTGCTGCTTGCGTGGAGGCGAATCTTACGTAGACTCCCTTGACTATCACCACCAGTTACCTGTTGCCCTTGGCGGTGAAGACAGCGTATCTAATGGCGTAACCTTGTGCGTATTGTGTCACCGTCTGGTGCATTTATTCGGAAACGGACAGCTTGTGCTTCCAAAGACCAAGACAGAGGAAGAATTAGCGGCTTTATCCGAAGAAGAACGCAGGATTTACGAAGACGACCAGAACCGTTTCAAGCGTGTTGTACGTCTTGGTATGCTTATCCGTGAAGCTTACGGACAGCAGAGAATTGACCGTAAGAAGGCACGTGAACAATTTCCTACTGATGAAGTAGGCAGATATAAGCCTTCTGAAAATTTGAACAGCAAAGAGTTGGAGTTGACAGAGGGGGAAGTACGTCCGACATAATAAGTAGAGGAGGGAGGGTGATAACTGTTAAAACAAAGTTATAAAACTCTATAAAAAACTCTTGATTTTTTATAACTTATATGTACCCATACGTTAGTGGGGAATTTAAGCCTTCGGAGTGTCAAACAAGCAGGAGTAGCTTATGCGAAACTGGACACGATGAACAAGGAAAGGAACATAAACTTTTATAGGGTTTGATAAAAACTTTATAAAGTTTTATAAGTTTTCTGTAACGGGAGGTTATCATGGGAGTTCTAAAAAGAATAGTCGACAAAATCCTTGGTGGTGGTCCGACATATAGTGATGCTCAGTTGAGGGGTTTAGGTTATAAATCTGATGGACGGGGAACGAGAGAGAAGCTAAAAGGCGGTAAACAGCGTATGTTGTTGGACTCCACTAAGTTACTCCTCGACAGGGAGAACGAACAAAAATCAAATCCTTATGAGGCAGAGCGACGGATTGATAACAACGTGTTTCAGATGTTCACCGATGAGTCGTCTGGACAGAGTAAGCGTGGTAGATAATCCGTAGGCCGTTGAGCGTGATTATAGTAAATTTATAAATCACGCTCTTTGCGTCTTTATATGCTAAAATTTTGTAAGGAGGGAGAATAGTATGCTTGTAAAAGCTGTGAAGAATAAATTTAGACAGCTCTTTGTATTTCTTCTAATAGCGACGCTTCTGATACAGGGTGTAGTTCCAGCGTATGCGGGTGATAATGGTACAGCCCACCATACACCTACAAGTGCGAATATTTCACCTAAGTACTTATTGTCGTGGCGTCTTAACCTTGCAGTAATGCTCTTTGATGGCGAGCACAATGAGTTTGTCATGGATAATAAAGAGCTTACAGCGAGCGTTGAGAAGGATTATCAGAGATATGTGACTAAGGATTACGCTGAAAAGTTCAATAAGGAATACTTAGATAAGTCTGTGAACTGGGCGTATGCACAGATATTCCGTAGAACTCAGGTAGCTTGGAGTGCTCCGGGAGCTGTGGATAGCTTAATTCTCATGGGTCCTGACGTGCTTTGGGATGGCTCTGGTCCGGGAACAGTAACAATGTCTGCAGACCAGACGATTGTAAAGGACAGAAAATACTTCGAGGCACACAGATATTTAGGAAGTTCCACTTTTGGTGGAACATCAATTCAATCAAATTATAAGAAAATGGAGAAGGGTTGGCATCCAGACTGGGGAAATGCTCCTAATGGTGAGGGTGTATTCAAGTCAGAAATAAAGGATTATTTGGTTAAGAAGTACATTGACAAGGAAGACAACCAACCAGACCCTGATGTATTCTTCAAAAATCTTGTAGCCAATGCGGACGCTTCTAAAAAGACAAAGGCTAACCGTGTATGGCAGTACATTGCGGCAGGTCCGAATGGTGTTAAAGCTCAAAGCGACCCTTTACAAGGGCCGAGCTTTAGATGGCGTAAGGTTTTTGAGGGAGCTAAAAGGCTTGATTCCGACCAAGTTTTTATCGGGTCTGGTAAAATGTACATCATTGAGAATGGTGTAAAAAAGACACTTCAAGTAGATGACCCTCGTGTAATAGACCAGCTTGGTTCTTATTTCGATACTTTGGTAACACTTAGCGTTGTGGCAGATACAGGTATGAGCAGTGCTCAGAATAAGCAAATATCTGAGAAGTATCTTAAGGCTGCAATCGACTGTTTTGGTAGCCCCGGTGCATTTATAACTAAGTTGGACGAATTACAACAACAAAAGTCTATTATCTTCGACACTTGGACTTCTCACGCATTTACCTCTGCGGGTAACGCAATGGGAGGTTCTGCGGGAACTTACACAGACATTTGGGGAGCTTACCGTAAGGCTTACCAACGCACCAAGGGTGTTCCTACAAGTGACTGGCGTAGTTTATCTATCTACAACGACTTTAACTTAGAGCCGTTGGCTAAGGATAGTAAGGCTGCGAAGACTGTTTGGACAGATAAAGGCGGCAGTATCGCACCTGAAACGATGGATAGAATTGCGTTGCGTCTATCTACAATATCTGCTGACAAGCGTCCTGCAATAACTGACGCTCAGTTGGACATTGTGGTCGGAAGTATTTGGTTTCCGGGTTCGATGGGTCTTGGACCTACGTCAGCTTTATTGGGGCGTAAGCAAGGTGGTACAGCTGAGACAATCGCCTTAGGTCTTAAAGCAGATGAACTTACGCATACGTATAAAGGTATTGATAATTCTCAGCTTGATATGGTAGGCGGTCAGTTTGCTATCTTTATGTATGGGCATAATACTATTTACCCTGAAGATGATGGCTTTACTCACGAGCTTGCTGCAACTCCTGATGATGTGGCGGTTACACCGAAGGAGGAACTTAATCAAGACATTAAGATAGTATATAGATTTGGGAATACTTTTAAGAATGGCAGTGTTGCAGTAGACGAGCGTCGTTTGAACCAGTTTGTTTCTGATTTTATTGGTATGGCTAATGACCCAGATAAACAGTCTGTGCTTGAAGCAAGGACTTATCTGACAAGACAGGTTACTAAGTATCAGTTAGATACATTGTGGATGCCCGGAGCTGGGATGCCTGAGCGTGTAAAGGGCATTACTCCTGATACGGCAGTGTATGATGTACCTGCGGTGGCAACTGCTTTGGGGACAGAAACAGTGCCAGCGTCTTCTTTTAACAATTTCAACGATGGTTGGGAAGAAATCAAGATAGATGACCTTAAGAACATGATGTTGACTAAGAACTGTGTGATGTTCAATATTGACGATGATTCTTATAGGTCATTCCGTTGGATACAAGACCCTGTACCTGAGAAGTTTGATAGGTTGTCTGTTGTATCAGGCGGACGTATCTTGGAAACATTTACTCCCGGAAGTGACTTCGTTTTAGAGGTGACTTACAAGGCAGATACGCAAATTCGTGTACGTCATAAGGATGGGTCTTTTGAAGTAGTTAATTATTCTGGCAATAAGACAGACCCGTCTGTATCAAAGTTTACTGACGCTGCGAAAGTCCCTGCTTATCTTGCAAAAGTAGCAGATGGTAAGTATCAGCCTGCTTCGGATTATGCTTCTTTCAAGTATTATGAAGAACCCGAGCACGATAAGACACCCCTTCCTAAACATCCGTTTGTAAAAGAGCCGATGAAATATGCGGTATATTCCAGCTCTCCTGAGGCTTATGCAGAGCTTAAGAACTGGGGTGTGGCTTCTTACAACGAACCGGGGGATACAACTGGCTTAGGCGACGGACGTTCTCCTGTTGATACTGAATTAGGAGTTAAACCTTCCACAGCTTCCAATGGAAGTGACCGTATCAATGAGGACTACGAGGCTATGGCTGGCGTACCGACTACTGAGAAGCTTTATTTGGCAGTAGGCGGTTCAGAGTTCATCATCGACATTGCAGTTCAGTATGTGCCGAATGAAACAGCGGTGCGTACTTACCATGTACACTTTGACGGTGTACCGAGTCAGTATAACTATAAATCAGCGTCAGGTGCTGGCGGGGACATCCCTGAGGACGCAATATTTGCTGATTTCCCTAAGACTTCAAGTGTAGGGGCATCTATAACAGGTAAGTGGGACCATACAGGTGGAACAATAACCTATCACTTACCTGCTCAGACTATAGATGCTACAGGAGTATACTCACAATCTGGAAGTGGTAGTGGAAGTGGAACACCTTGGAATTTAAGTGTAACTTCGGCAGCGTCGTGTGGAGCGAGCATAACAGGTAAAGTAGACGTAACACCTAGTCCTGCGGATGTTAAGAAGTTCAATGATACAATGGATGATGTTGAGAACTGGATTAACGCCATGATTACATGGATAGGAAACCTAGAGTTTACGGCGGGTTCAGATGGAGTTTCAAGAAAGATAGGTAAAGGTGAAGTAGGCAACTTCACATATATTAAGAACCGAAACAGTGGAGTTCAAGGAGCGTCAGGAAGCTTCTCAGTATCAGGACCTACGAAGCTGTTTTACATCGACGATAATGCGGGCAGTCAGTTTAACATAGTTGAATTTACAGGGGGTTCGTATAGTGTAACCAACCCTAGGAATTTATCTGCGTCAGCAAGTTCGTCATGTATTTATAGTGGCTACCCTCCATCACACTCAGGCGACTCGCCGGGTTCAGGCTCAGATAGTCAGTCTATGCCTTCTTGGCCCGGAATTACTCTAACATTCAAAATAAAGCCACACGTAATCTGCGGACCTGAGTGCGGTCATAACCTACCTGAGATTAACGATATTTGGCAACAGTCCTTCAACTATGACTATTTGAAAATCATCGGACTTTCAGTACTTCGCTTAGACCAAGGTTCAGCGAACGATGAAACAGGTAGAGGACTTAACGCTCTTATCGGTACGAAGAAGCTTGGTGTAACCAGACAGACTTACTATTCTTCACCGACAATGAGCTTGGCACAAGCTAACATTTTCAACTACATGGGCTTGCAGACTGATGGTACTAAGGATGTTTATAATGCAACCAATGAGTATTTCAGAAGCATAGCTTACGGTGTAGGAACAACCTACGGCAACACTAAATCTGCAGAAGCTAAGCGTGTTCAGTACTACATGACAGACGCTGACGGCAAGGTTTTAACCGCAAAAGGTACTAAGAGCAATGAGTTCCCAAGGTATGAAAATAAGGGTAATCAGGAAGTCAAAACGTCCTTTGCGAACGAAATGCAGGCATCTTGGGGAGCTTTAACAGATGGTATAGTTGACGCAGGCGACTATGTTTACTATAACTTTGGTAAGCGTTCCAACCTTACAGACGGAACGTCAAGAGGTTACCAGTACAATATGGATAAAAGCTCGTGGGTAGAGAAGGTAAACGGCAACTATCGAGGTAAAGCTGCTTACGACCTACCTTGGGCGAAAGGTTTCATCTACGATGGTGTTCAGAAGGATGGTTCTATTGACGCCTCTGGTTTCTCAGTAAGCCGTTCACTCCGCAACTCTGAAAAGGGTGGCGAAATGGCGGGTATTTATCAGAATGGTGTCAAAGGATGGCAAGGAACTGGTATGACAACCAAGACTTTGTCTTTCAAGACTATTTCTTACGAAGCACCGTTTGAAGCAGAGTTCTTCACTGGACAGAACGCTGAAATGAAGAAAGCTTACGGTGAGGGTGACTTCACGAAGTTCAGCACAACAGATGAAACTCCACCAAAAGGAATTCTTTATCAGCCAGCAGTGAGGGATTGGAGCAAGACAAATCACGCTCTTTATTCGGACACTCGTAACTTACTTGAACCGGGCGGGGCTTCCATGCCGGGTGCGACAGCAGACTGGTCGCCACGAGAAGTGATGGCTAAGCTGTGGACAGAAAACGGCAAGGATAGAGCAGACGACAGGTTTGCACAGACCCAGCCTTATGATACAGACGATATGCTTACGGCTTTCACTAACACAGCCAGTGATGGTGGAGCTAAGATACGCAATACCAGTGAATACAAGCTTATGCAGGCTAAGCGTTCGGAATTGGTTTATGCTACGGTTATATCCGACGCATTGGTGTTAGACCTTCCGAATGGTTATCAGCCGATAATGTACCACTACAAGAACGCACCTGCACCTGCGGCTGCGGAAGATAGAATTCCTGACGTGAGAATTTCTTTTGAGGAGTTATGGCTCAGCAATAAGTTCACTCCGAACGGTTGGTCTGACTCACCGAAGGGAACTCCGAAGGACGCTATCATAATCGGTGGATACAACGGTGACCTTTCCAATGTGCGTACTACAACAGCTGACGTACAGCACAGATTAAGATGGAGAGCCGATGGCTTACCTGCAACACCTAATATGTTCATTCAGGATAAGACTGGTTGCGAAGCTCCTACTGGTATCATTGGTAAGGAGTTCGGAGCATTAGTCCTTAACGGCTACAACATCAACAGACACTTAGGGCACAATGTCGGTGTACCGACGAGAATACTCTCTCGTCCAGTAACGAATAAACCTGCGGTGGGCAACCCTGTACAGCGTACATTGCTTTACAACATCGCTCCGATAGTTTTATCCGCAGAGAACAGAGAGTACTCTCCGGGCAAAGCCGAAGTGTTCTGGGAAACTGTGGTTATGTGGAAGGATGACTCCAACCATGACTACTACGGTAAATATATAACTGGCGACGGCAGGGGAGCAATGAAACCTGACGTGTATATGCCAGATGGTACGTTCGTAAGATTGCCTGATTTATTGGGTAACTACGGACAGAAACAGCGTAATGAGGCAATTCACACCATTGAAAAGGGTACTCAGTTAATGGAGAACTACTTCAAGTATACTCCTGCGGACGGTTCTCAGGAGCTTGAAGCTTACGGAGCTGCGGAAGCAAGAGCGGCACAGGCTGAGCAGTACGCAAGAGGCTTTGGTGTGACAGGTTATAACTACGATACAACGAATACGAAGGCTATTGACGGCAAGTACTTCAAGAATATGTACAACGAATCTGGTGACCTTACAGGTGCTGCGAAGGCAAACTCTCCGTATGTATCCGCAGACACAACTGAGGGCATTAAGGTCGGAGTACCGTTTCTTGTAGAAGTCGTTAAGAACGACGCTATTGTAACCAACTATAAAGCAGAAACTGCAAGACGTTCAGTTGGTTCACCGATTACAGGCGAGCCTAAGTCAGGATACATTCAGCGAGCAGCGTACTCTATTGAGGAGGACGCAGTAGGCAGATACGAGTTGAACAACATCGTAATCCATAACGTAGTATCAGCACGAGCTACGCAGATAATGCCGATAGCTGAATGGAGAGACCAGCGTCTACTTGGACAGAGCTTGGTAGGTGCGTATCGTGAGGAGAACCGTTTAGGTGCTCCGGGAACACTGGACTTTGCGATACTTGATTGTAAGTACGACAAACCGCTTGAACTGTTGAAATTGAATTTTATCGGCTCAGGTAACAGCGTACCTAATCAGGCGAAAGACCAGAAGACTACGGGTAACATCATACTTGCAGGAAACTTCGCAATGACAAGTACAGGCTTGACATCGGGAGGCAGTGCGAGAAGTGGTGTATCCCTTGCAGACCTTGGTGGCGAGTATTACAGTGCCTTGGATTACCAAGTGACTGCAGAAATCACTTATAACGTCAACACAGGCGAGCAAATGCTGTTCGGCTTCAAGGGTTATGGCATTACTCTGAACACAGCTACGAAGAAGCTTTACATCCGTAAGGCGGGTGCCACAGGTTATCTTGAAGTGGCTGGAACATTCGAGTCAGGCAATACCTTGAAGGTAAGGTTCAGCAGTTCCAATGCGGCACTGAGCAAGGTATGGGTAGACGGTGCAAGCAGGGCAGTGACTCTTGTTGGTGGCGAGTATGCTACAATGTCCATCAGCAAGAACCAGATAGGAAACAACTTCTATATTGGTTCATGGGAAAGCACACCAGCGTACACTATGGCGACTACAACACGTATCAAGAACCTTTTATTCGAGCGTTTAGCTGGTAGCCATGAGCATACCGATGAGTGTAAGACCATTACGATTTATCACGTAGGCGGTAACAATAAGCACATTCACAACTTGTCTTGCTTAGGACCTGAAAGTTCGCATAAGTATTTGGCAGGAGCTATTTCCGCTTGGAATAAATATGAAATAGATGACGCAACAATGAAGATGTACCTTGGTGACGCTCTTTGGAATCAGTTAGGTATGCCGAAGAAAGTTGCTGAGTATATTAAGACGACTAACAACATCACTCTTAACAGGGATGAAAGCATTGAAGTTAATGTTGCTAAGGAAAGTCAGAGCTTCTCTTATACAGGCGACGTGCAGACCTTCACAGCTCCTGTAACAGGTATCTACAAACTAGAAGTTTGGGGTGCACAAGGAGAGGGTAATGGTGGTAAAGGTGGTTATGCAACTGGAAATATATTATTAACAGCTAACACAACGTTGAGAATATATGTCGGTGGACAAAGTGGTTTTAATGGTGGTGGTACTGGTGGTTACAATGGTGGTGGAGCTACAGATATTAGAACTGGTACAGAACTTAGCGATAGAATCATCGTTGCTGGTGGTGGCGGTGGTGCAAGTAACTTAAATGATGCAGGTGGAGCAGGTGGTGGAACAACAGGTGGAGACGGTACTGGAAGATATGGTGGTCCGGGTGGCGGAGCTACACAAACTAGCGGTGGAGAACCTCGTAGTGCAGCATCCACAGGCTACAACGCTGGTGGTTCAGGTTCATTAGGTCAAGGTGGTGATGGAGCGTATTCTGGAACATCAAGAAATGCAGGCGGTGGCGGTGGAGGTTACTATGGTGGTGCTGGTGGTTCTACTGACTATCCAAACTATTCAGATAATGATGACTATGGTGGCGGTGGCGGTTCTGGTTATATCGGCGGCGTAACTGGCGGTTCAATGCAGTCAGGTGTACGTTCAGGTAATGGATACGCTACAATTTCTTACGACATCACAGGCGGTGGAGCCAAAACTGAATTCAACTACACTGGTACTGTTCAGCAGTATGTTGCTCCTTCGACAGGTACGTATACCTTCGAGCTTTGGGGAGCACAAGGCGGTAACAACGGAGCTAAGGGTCAATATGTAAAAGACACTCTTTACCTAACTAAGGGTCAAACTGTTTATGTATATGTTGGAGGTCAAGGAAAAGGAACTGACCTAAACGGTTCAAGTAACTCAGGTGACGAAGGTGGCTGGAACGGTGGGGGTAACAACTATAACGGATACGGTTCTGGTGGAGGTGCAACTGACATCAGGATTGGTGGAACAGCTTTATCCAACCGTAAGATAGTAGCTGGTGGAGGTGCAGGTAAGTCACACACAGGTTTAGCTTATGCAACACACAGTCGTTACGCAGAGTTAGGTCAAGGACAGCACGCAACTGGACACCACGGAGGTGGTGGAGGTGGAGGATACTACGGAGGTTTAGGAGGTAGTGGTTGTGACGGAGTATCTTATTCAGGTTCATCCTTTGCGGGTGGAGCTGAAAGAACATCTGACTATTCCAGCGGAAGTACAGTAGTAACTTACGGAGTTAATTCAGGACACGGTAAGGTTAAAATTACTGCTCCTCCTGAGGACCTTGAAAAGAAGTACACTTTCACGACAGGTAGTGTGCCTGCTGAGCTTAACATCACAGTTGCACGTCTAAGCGGTACAAGTAACATGAAGGTGTCACTCTACAAGGGAGCTACTCCGTCAGCAGGTAACTTGATTAAGACTGTGACAGGCAATCCGAACGTAACATTCCCTGCTACGGTATTAGAGCCGAACACTACTTACACGATTGTGGTAAGTACAGCTTCTGCGGTAACGACATCCTTCAACATCAAGGCTACGCTTACTACAAGGAACTTGAAGTACTCTGACATCGTAAGCTTACCGAATGTAAACGGAAAGGCAGCTTGGGAACAGATACCGTACTATTTACCTGACGGTAGCCGTAACCCAGTGTATAAATGTAACGGAGAGCTTAACGCTCACGTCTGCACAGAACTTTGTGTAGAAATCGAAACCTTTGACAACTGTAAAGAGCCACACCATAAAGGGGCTCACTACGAGAATGACTGGTTGTGCTACTCACCAGACTTGGATGACACCAAGTACGACCCGAACTTCGTACAGAACTCAAGAGTAAATACGAAGGCTGCGGAGTTCGTAAGTATCGACTGGGATTACACGCTTTATGCGGACACAATCGACAATCTGAGAGGAAGCACAGCATACCAGTTAAGACAGACCCTATCCAGAACAGGTATGGGTTATTATGACACTAACGTAAATGGTGACTTTGACGCAGTACGTTTTATCCGTGGTAAGTATGTCAAGTTCCCTTGGACAGCACTCTACGATGGCGTTTTATACGGACCAGACGAGTGGATTGTACTTGGCGATAGAGGTACTTATAGCAAGGGTTCTACTACTGACAATAAGACAGGTTTAGGCGGTAGCTCCTTAAAGAGCGACGGTAACTTGTTCAACGGTCAGCAAGTTCCTTACAACGTGCAGAACTGGTCTAATTACAACCAGAAACAGTATCACGACTTGTATAAATCCTTCTATGACTTCTACTTGCCGATAGTAAATGACGAGCAGAGCTTGGCGACTGTAACCTACGCAATAGTGGCAGTCAATGCACCAGATGACAGGGATATAATGAACTCAGGCGGCGACAGCGTTTTATCCGCAGTGGGCGACTTCTATAAGTGGGTACGCTCAGGAACTGTAAGCAACAGAGTGAGAACGCTGAACAGAGCCGAAGTTGGGGCAGGTAAGGTGTTCAAGGTTGACGTAGTAGGTAGAATTGGTGGTTTCGTAGTCACTGATACAACCGACGTTAAATTCTCAGATACCTTCAAGAAGCCACTGACACCTGAGGAAGAAACAACCGTTGTTTACGACATTGACATTACTGACCTTTACGGAACGAAGGCAGGCAGAACAACTAAACCTCTACAAGCTTCAAGCTCTATTACAACGGGTGGAAAACTTGTGGATGGGCCAAACGGTTCTCCTGACAGAGCGGTGTTGACGGCGGCAAGCGACTGGGTAGGCTTTGACTACGCAGGAGGAAACGCTCGTAAGTTCGTAATCACAGTGAAGGGTAATGCATTGCAGGCTGGCGAATTCGTAGTTCATGTAGAAGACCAAGCGAACGGAGCTTACACTCTACGCTTAGCGGACATGACTGTGAATAAGAAGACGAGCGATGAAATAACCGTAACTGTGGATGTTAAGAATACGACATCAGCTGTAGAGCTTCGTCCAAGGTTCAACCTGATAGACACGTCTGTACCGAATGTCTATGTGACAAGTATGTCCATAGCAATCGGAGGAGCAGGGTTCAGTCAGGGATTGAACAAAGTAGTTGACCCGACTAAGCAAAACTTCTATTTGACCGACTTAACTGACGTCAGAGGTATTTATCTGGGGTCTACGACAACTCTAAACAGAGCGACAGAAGGTCTGGGAGCATTAGCTTGGCAGAGGTATCCTAATTACACAGCAGTAGCGACAGCCCTTGGCGATTGGATTAGAATGTCTGACGCTACGCAGGTGAGAAACGCCAACAACATATCTGGTAGAAGTACTCCTGAGTATGGTACACGAGGTGTAGACACTTATGGTGGAAGACCTTGGATACAACAGGAAGACCCATTGTATAAGGCGTTGGCAAGCTCTGGAGGTAAGGCTCTCGTAGGTCCGCTGACTTCCGACCACAACGTGATACCGCAGTACAATCGTCCTGAGGCACAGTTATCAGTAGGTTCTAAGGTGTTCTTCGACGTCACAACCGTTGGTAACTACTACGACATGAGTTCAGAGCTTGAGATTATACCAAGCTACTACTTAGTAGATACAACACGGAAGGACGCAAATGGAGCGGTAGCGTTGATACCAGTAGACATCTATCAGCTTTCCAGCTCAGGTGCCTATCAACCAGTAAACATCTTTGGAGCACCTTATGGAGGCTTCACACCAGCAGAGTTGGATGCCTTCAACCAGTATCGTTTAAGCATTAACTGGGAGGAGGAAGCGGTAGGTGCGAGCAACAGACGTATGGTAACCAACGAAGAATGGCAGGCTACGGAGACTTACGCTAACCTGTTTACCGACTGGATATTCGAGGGTGACCCATACAGTGACCCAGACGTTGATTTAGATGGTACAGGTGGATTGCCTCCTGTAATAGGAAGAACTGAATCACCAAGAAAACCTCCTTCGGGAGTAATGCCGATAGGTGGTGCACAGTACATCTACCAAGATTACCGCACACAGACTTTTATCGGTAGCAACTACACTTACGGGGTAGACAAATCTGGTGGATTGTTCTCAGACTATGAGGCAGACCCAACACAGAACGCTAAGTATATTTACTGGCAGTTGTCAGCTCAAAGGTGGCACTCAACCTTAGGATTACCTTCGGACGCAGTGTTCGTACCATTGCAGCAAGACCCTGTAACACGGAAATTCAACCACGTGGACACTAAGGATATAGTGACACACGCAGTCGACATTTCCGAAAACTTGATAATCTGTTACCTTGACATTTATGCAAACGGAACAGTATGGAAACTGCACTACGGAAACCAAGGTTTACAGAGAACCTTCAGTATCGGTGAGCAATCCTACAAGTTGCCTCTGGAAGGAGCTCCGGGTCCAGCAATGGCAAATCCGTATCCGGGACAGAGAACTGTGGGAAGTGATTACCTAAACGGAGGAATACCTTTCGTAATCTTCGGTGGAAGTAAGGTTGAAGGTCAGGCCGACATCATCAAGACGAACTAACCATACACAAAAGCTACAGCCACAACAGGCCCGTTGTGGCTGTAGCTTAATTATTGAATGAATGGAGGTTTATTATGCGAAAGTTTATTGTAGGCAGCCTAATGTTTGCAATTTTATTTGGTATTTTAGCTCCTACTTCCGTCTACGCAGCGGATTCGACGGAATTACAGCTTTATATGGGAATAAAGCCAAAGTATGTGTGGAAAGACCCTGAACCTGATAAGCAGACTTCCGCAAACACGTCTGCTGGGGAAATTCCATTTGGAGCTGCGGGCTACGTCTTCACAACAAAAGATTCCTCCGAGCTTGTAGCACAGGCACTCTCAGACAACCACTCATCTGTTTCAGACGGTTTTATTCGTCAGTTACCCATGCGTGACCTTGTGAAGATGCTTACGACAATTAAGTCGGCGGCCGACATCCTCAAAGAACGTAATCGGGATGACCTGTTAGCACTGGCTTATATGGGAGGTTATAAAGCTCCTGAGCATAAAGTCGTATCTAACACTAATGCTGCGTATGATGTAGGTACGGGAAGCGACACAGGAAGTGGAAGGCCGATGAGGGATACAAACACTCCTACATGGGCTTTAACAGGTGACATTGGACAGTTGGGCGAATATTTTCCGTTACCTCTTGCGGGTAAAATCAACATCCTCTCACCGTTTGGCGAACCTTATGTAATTGGGAATACCAGCTACGACGCTTCTGAGGTTGTATTTGACACAACCAAGAACAACAAGGTATTTGCAGTTGTAAACGGCTACGTATCGTATATAGGCCGTGATGTAATTGAGCTTATGACATACGACCAACAGGTGACTGTGAGGTATAGAGGAGTGACAGGACTGGACGGCGTCGTTGCGGGTACTGTATTCAGCCAAGGCGAGCAGATAGGCGTAACATCTGACTTTACCGTAGGTGTAAGCTTCCGAGTAGCGTCTGTGCTTCGTAACCTGTTGCAGGCTTATCCAGAGGTATATAGCAAAGAGTGGTACACAGTATGGAAGACCAAGTATCCGCACAGAGTGCAGGATATAGTTCTTAACGAAGGGGATTCCCCATACCACATCACAGCTAACGAATTACCTGCGGACAAAGCCAGCAGTTATATCAATCCCGAAGATTTCGGTGTAAATCCTAACGCCAAACAGTAGGAGAGGGGGGAATAGTTGATGCGTAAGTGGATAGCTTGGGTTTTAATCGCCCTGATGGTTTTTACGCTTGCGGGCTGTAAGAACAACGAGGGTGGAGAAGACCTTCCAGACGATACGGGCGGTGACGAAGTAACCAACGTACACAGAACGGATTTAACGCCAGAAGGACGTGCATGGAGGGATAAGGTAACAAGTTCCCCTATAATTGCGGAAATCGAGCATAAGGGAACGATTTATACCGTTCATGCTTTGGACGCACTGCGTTACATCTACAACACTGAAACGACTGAAATTATCACAGGAGGACCAGTTTCCAACGCCAAGGCAACAGTCTTGAAGGACTGGATTTCTCCTTACGGCAGTGCTGCGTTACAGGAGAGCGACGCTTTATTCGACTGTACTTGGGAGTATACCAGTACGAGAGCGAGAGCGTTAATTGGGTACTGTAATGAGGCTTACGACTTGGTTACGAAAGCCAGAACATCCGATTACTTGGAGTATATCTACAAAGAGAAGAACGATGACACACATTACCGTGTAGCGATAACAGATGATTACATTTTATTCGCACCATTGCTGTTCGATTATGTATTCGACGTAATAGCTTATTAAGAGAAGGAGATAGGAGTGAATGAATATGTTACGACGCAAAGGCTTTATGCCACACCTTCTTTGGGGTACAGGTCTTGTAATAGTGATTGTAGCTTGTATTATTGTCGTACTGACGATTAACAGCAAGACATCACAATACAAAAGTCAAATAGAAGAACGTGACGCAATCATAGCTCAGTTAACCCAGCAATGGGAGGAGCTTGGACCTTCAGTGCAAGGTCTTGTTGCAATTAAGGACGTAAGTGGCGGGCAAGAAATACGTCCAGACAACTGGCAGGAATATTTCGCTGTGGTGGATTACCCAGAGAAGCTGAACTTAAAAGTGGCTCAGCCTTCAATGTTCACAAGCAATAAGTACATCAGGGCGAGCATGGGGGCAGGAACGGTTTTAATAGCCGACAATATCCTTGATGAACGTCTTGATGACTCACAAAGATACTACGATGTAATTTTGGATGAATACCCAGTTGGTATGCTTCCCGGCAAATACATCGACATTCGTATCCGCTTCCCGTTCGGTCAAGACTTTATAGCCCTTCCACACAAGAAGGTTGAGCAGATTAACGGCTCAGTAATCAAGTTGGTTTTATCCGAACAGGAAATCTACACCTACAACTCAATGCTTACTGACAAAGTGCTTTATCAGGCACAGCTTTACGCAGTAGAGTATCTTGATACGGGAGCACAGCAGGCGGCAGACAGCTTCTATCCGCTTAACTACAATATGCAAGAGCTTCTAATGAAGAATCCGAACGCTCTTGACATCGTAAGAACTGAAATGAAGCTGGCACGTGAAATTCTTGAATCCGAAATGCTTGAAACAGTACCAGCAGACCAGCAACAGAAAGAAGATTATTACAGACAGCTTCAACAGCAGTTGGCAAGCTTGAGGGCTTCACACACAAGTGCAATCACAGGTCAGCAGGCAATCTTTTTGGCAAGATGGGCACAAGAGCAGGCAGCAGGAGTTGAAGGCGACAGTGGAGCTGGAGACGTGGCTGACCCTCAATATATAAGTCCGTGAGGACAATAATAGGAGGGATAGATAATGGCGACAGTTTTAACAGTGGCAGGTAAAGCCGACAGTCGTGCCCTTGTATACCCTATCCTATACATTTTGAAGAATTACGGTCGAGTAATGGTGGCTACGGATGATGGGGCGTACAGACGCCTCTACCACGGCTACGAGAATATCGGAGAAGTGTCAGGTGTGGGAGTGTTTGTACACCCCACACTTGACCTAAACCTTTTATCCGACGCCGTAAATCAATACGCACCAGACTTTTTGGTTTGCGTAACCAATGGATATGTACCAGAGTATACAACTCACCTATTAGTGCTTACGGGGTACGACAGAACGATGGAAGCAGGCAATGCTTTCAGTAAGGACGAAATGGAGGAAGGTGTTAAGGTTACCGTGACCGAGGCTGATATAGTCACAGCACCTTGCCAGATGAACCCTAAAAATATCAGGGAGGTAATTGTATCGACTACCCCTGTAAAAGGGGCTCAAATCCCGTCAGTGTGCTTAAAAGAGGGTCTTTTAATGTACGCTGCGAGGTGCGAGGAGTATAAGCAGTTGCTTACGCACGACAGCAGGGATTTCATCGACATAATTGCGAACATACTCAGCGGTTTTGTACTTCCAGTAGGAGCTGAGGAAATTGGTAAACTGTTTGGTTTCAAGAAATAGCGGGAAAAGGCCACAGAGGGTTCTGTGGACTTTTCCACACAGAGGCAGGTGAGAGTGTGCAGCGCGCATTTAGTAATTTCAAGGAACTCCTGAGTGAGTTTTATCAGATATGTAAAGATTTCTTCTACGACAGCTATTCGGGGTGGAAGATAAAGCGAATTGCTATAGCCGCTGGCTCTACCCTCTCTGTTGTGGCTTTATTGATAACATTTATAGTTGTAGTTCCTAACGGTCCTCTTGGGAAGATGGTTTCAGACGGTTTATCCGACGTTGCTGACGCACTGCTTCCCGAAGATGTGGCCGATGGCTTAAAAGTTATATTGGGCAGTGGAGAGCAAGGAGTTTTCAAGTACCCTGATATTCAAGCAGGGCAGACCGTTCCGTCGGATATAGGTAAAAGCTCTATAATTCCAAAGAACTTAGATAAAGACACTCATGGAGTTTGGGTATGGAAAGGGCGTAAGGAGCCTCCCGTGTTAGGTGATATACTCTCTACAGATGGGACTAAGTCTGAACCTGAGGATGTACCTATGAAAGAAGACCCTGAGCAACAGGCGGTGTTGCCAGCTCAGAGTAAGTACAGTTGGACTACATTGTCCGAGTTGCAGGGGAAGACGTACCGTAAAGTAGATGACATTCAGAACAAACTGCTCTTACGCATAATGAAGGCTGTTGAGAACAATGAGGTGTACTCATATAGCGTAGATGTACGCAAAGCACTGTCAGACATAACGGTGTTGGGCAAGGAAGTAAGGGAGAATTTATCCCCGCAGGTCGTAGAAGTGTGGGAGCGATTAGAACCCTTGTACATTCAGTTTTATTCGGACGTTTACGCTTGTGAGAATAGTGCCGAATTGAACGAAGTAGCCACAAGCGACAATTATGCTTTGGCAGTACAAATGACTGCGGAGTTTTTATCTGTGTTACAGCAGGAAAGAGCTGCGGAGTAATTACGAAGTAAAGGCGGGTGTTTAGGTATATGAAAATCGGTGTTATTTCACCTGTAGCACATGGTACGGGAGCTTCTTGTATAAGTATGCTGCTTGCTCTCCGTTTAGGCTACGGGTCAGCAGATAAAGTATGTTTAACCCATACCCATCCAAGTGATTCAACTTTGCGGGATATAGGTGGTATAGCGAAAACCGTGGATAGAACGACATCCACATCAATGTTGATACAGACATTTCAATACAGCGGAGCAATGACTGAGGACGAGTACTCCCAGTACTGTAATGCTGTTTGTAAGGGTGTTGACCTCTTTACGCACGTAAGGGGCGGTGAGGAAATGACAACCTTTGAGGAAGCAAAATTCCTTTCCAATTATGCGATGGAGAAGTTCCCGCATAAATACTTAGTGGTTGACGCCGACGACCACAGTGAGGGAGCTATCCTCGATGTTATTAACCGTTGCGATGTGGTAATCTTCGTAACTAAGTTGATAGTACGTGATATTGAGCGACTTAAAACAAGGTTGGCCAAATACAAGAAGAAAGGTGTTTTGGCTAATAAGAAGGTTATGCTGATATTTAACTGTTACCAGAGCGAAATCGCTCAGCAGAAGGATTTAGCGAAGTTAATCGGTGTACCTCCAAAGGCGGTATATTTCATGCCGATGAACCCTTACATTGCTTGGGCGACTTACGCACGTGCTTTCCCTAAGCTTTGGAACTTCGTAACCAAGGGCGATACGAGGGTTTTATCCGTAAAGCAAGAGCTTGATAGAATTGTTCAGGGCTTGACAGTTAAGCAACAAGGCGGGGCATTGTCCAAGAAGGAAATCAAGCTATTTGGTGTTAAGCACGCAAATATTCAAGACGCAGACAGTCTTGAGCCTAATCCAGTGGAGGTTACGCCAGAGCAACAGAAGTATGTAGAGGAGCTACATAAGCTGAACTACACACAATTCTCTGCGAACTGTCCTGTACCTCCTCAAAAGCAGGC
>ERZ795046.1834-NODE-1834-length-20074-cov-6.986513_pt1 | contig 20074 bp, 16 predicted proteins | sample MGYA00375130_ERZ795046 | MGnify/ENA primary metagenome ERZ795046 (study PRJEB30175, sample SAMN05720202) | activated sludge metagenome | isolation source: anaerobic digester from wastewater treatment plant | place: Japan | collected 2015-05-15 ...
AGTCTGACCACCCCGACAAAAGTGAGTGAGAGTGAGGTTTTTCTCATTCTCTCTTTTTTTACAGGTGGTTAGCGTATCCCGACTTGTCGGGATGGTCGTCAGGGAGCCTGTCCCGACACCTCGGGAAGTCTGACCACCCCGACAAATTATTTACCCCCCAACCCCCCTGGCAGGGGCATAGTATTGTTGACCCCCCAACCCCCCTGGCAGGGGCATAGTATTGTTGACCCCCCAACCCCCCTGGCAGGGGGGCTTAATTGTAATTTAATAGTAATTCAATAGTAATTCAATTGTTTCCGATACGCTTCGTTATTGGGATCTTCGTGGAATTTATCCCGCAAAGCGGGACTCCGAAATACATGTATTCCGGTAGTTCATGTGAGACTGACCCGCCTTTGTATTTCCTTGTATAAAAACTGACCCCCCTACGTATTTCTCCCCACGGGGGAAAAAATTAAAGACAGAATTCTATGTATCAATTTGTTAAGCTTTTCCCCATTGGGGGAAACGGGAAAGGGGGTCATTGAATATAAAGAAACTGGAAAATATATCATTTCTCTGTCAACTTTTTTCAGGACGATATATTTGGTTGTAAGCCCCCTCTTTGCGAAGTAGGGAGGGGGTTGGTATCGTTCAGAAGATCTTAATTATCCCGCTTATCATAAATACAACTCCGTCTTTGAAACGAAATCCCGGGTAATTGTAGGCAGGTAATACATAATTTAATTCTGCCTCGAAAATAAATCTTTCAGTATTAAAAGAAACCGGAAGGCCGATCTCAACATCAATAAGTCCGAAATTTTTTTTGTAGAATGTTTCAGTATAGGGGACCGAAGTTGTAGTAGTTACTGTAGTTGTAGTGGTAGTTGTTGTACCGCTGCTGGTTGACTGCCCTGAACCACCGCCATAACCCGAACCATATCCACCTCCGGAACCATAACCCGGAGAAGTTTTGCCTGTTACTGCAGACGGTGCAGCCGGATTGATATATTCATGAGTAGTAGTAACCACATATTCCCCTGAATATGTCTCAGCAGTGATAAGATTCCCTAAAAGTGCTGATACATAAGGGTTAACAGAAATTGATGTTTTCCCTCCGGAGAAACTTAAAATATTAAAATATCTCGAGTTTTTAAGCTGGAAATATACTTGGGGCTTACCTGTTAAAAAAACTCCGGCCGATAGCTGGGTATAAAGAATTGTCCAGTCAAACCCTGCAGTAAAATCCCCGTAATTGAAACTTGTCATGAAAGTATCGGGCAGGGAACTGTTAACCTGATACCTGCAAACTCCTGATGAAATGTCAAACCATGAATTAAAAACACGACTGTAATTCAAGGAAAAATTATAATACGAAAAAATTGGACTTAAATCCGAAATATGAAAACCTGATGCTGAAATTGACAGCGACTTTGTAATATTGCATGAAAGAAAATAATATTTATAAGGTTTGCTTCCGGAGATTGAGGATCCCAGATAGATCATGTTGCTTCCATAACCTCCACCTGTATACAAAATGCTTCTGGACTTGTCCCCCTCCTTTCCTGTAGTATCGGATATTGAAGTTATTTCATCAGTTTGAGAATATCCAGCAAAAGAAAACAAAATCAGAAAGTTAGTCACTAATATAATACCCCTACTATTATATGGTATTTCAATATTTCCTGTTTTCATGATATAATATCAAATAGTCCAGCAGGATCCAATTATTCCGAATTTAAATATTTAAAAATGAAGATTTGATGAAATGAATTCAGCACCATGTGAACCACCTGCTAAATAAAAAAGCCCTGAATCGATTTGAAATCAGGGCTTTTTTGAATTTTAAAAATTCTGAACTATTTCCGGCCTGTACCTGAACTTCTTGCAGTTTTAACCGCATTCCTCTGAGGAGTTGCACTCCTGGCACCCTTGTTCATCGTAGCGGTCTCTTCCTGCTCTCTGTACTCTTCACGGTTTTGCTCCTTCTGCTGCTTCTTCAGTTCCTTTTGCTGCTTCTTCAATTCTTTCCTCTCCTGGGCTCTTGCCTGCTTCTCACCCTTTGATAACTGTTCCTGATTTCTTACTTCAGACCGTGTCTGAACACCTCCCATCTGCTGGTTACGGGTTTGGGTCATTGTTCCTGCTTGCGTCTGAGTCTGGGTCTTTACAGACTCCTGAGTCTGAACCTGAGTCTGTGTCTTTGTCTGGGCTCTGGTTTGCTGTGTGTTCTGGGCCATAATTGTTCCGCTGATTATAAGAGCCATTACTGTCATGAAAATTCTTGTTTTCATCTTTCTAAAATTTTAAGGTTAATTCCATATCAAATTTAAGTAGCTGAAAATGAAGATATGATGAAAAATTAAAAGATTTTTTACAGGTACCTGATAATTCTAAAATATCCTATAAAAAAGAGTTACAAGTAAGGTAAAACCTTCAGGACTCTGGACATCGCTGCTGCTGGTGTTATAAGCTGGCAATACATATCCGGGTTCAACTTCCAGGGAAAAATTGCCGGCATTAAATGTTACAGGAAGCCCAAAATCTGCTTCAATTACACTGAAATACGTTGTAGTTATAACAGAAGTGCCTGACGAATGCTGACCCGATTGCCTGGAAGGTTTGAAAGGAGCCGATACTCCTATGAAGGTTCCTTCCGATGTAGTAGTTTTTGTTAGCTTCCCAAACATAAGGTTAACATATGGCTCAAATGAAAAATATGCCTTGCCTTTCATAAATGAAGGAGTTTCGAAATACCTCGAGTTTTTGATATTTAAATAAAAACTGCCCGATTCGGATAACACTCCTCCGGCTGAAATATTTGTATATAGAATCCTCCAATCAAGCCCTAATGAAATATTACCATATACAAAATTGCTGAATAATGTGTCGGTCAGATTCTTGTTTACAAGAAACCCGGATACCCCGCCTGAAACATCAAACCAGGAATTCAAATTATGTGTAAAAGTTCCCGCAACCGATGAAAAAGAAACCAGCGGATCAAATGCCGTCAAATGGCTTGCCGAGGCCGAAAGAAAAACTTTATTTTTATAACCATATATCAGAGTACCTGAATAAAATGGTTTATCCTCCGACAGATTAGTTCCCAGATAAATCATGTTATTACCATATGTCATTCCTCCGTAAAAAGAATGTATGGGTTCATTACTGCCAGACTTTTCGTTTTGCTGTGAAATTCCTGGTTCCTGAGATACAGCTGAAACATAAAATGTCAGTAACAATAGCACTGACAGACAAGACCTTGATGAAATAATATTACCTGCCATATTTAAAAGATTTTTGTTCAACTTTAACAAAACTATTGGTAACCAGATGAAGAAATCATGAAATTTTCTTATATGTTTTATACCTTTGAGGCACCCGGATGATTGTTTAAAACTGTTTATTCAGATAATATGGAAGAACAAATCAAAGAATGGTCGGAAAAAATTGTTCCCTGGTTACTGTCGCACGGAATAAAAATAGTTCTGATTGCTGCAGCAGCATTGATACTCAACCGGATTCTTGCCAGAATAATCGACAGGGCTGTTAGAATTGCAGTGGTTCGCGATGAGACTATGACCGTAGAGGCAGAAAGACAGAGAGAAGACACCCTGATTCGTATTTTCACCGGAGCCATGAGCATAGTAATAATAATAATTGCTGTGCTGATGATATTGAAGGAAGCTGGACTGGATATCGGACCCATGCTTGCCGGCGCAGGTATTGTGGGTCTGGCAGTTGGATTCGGAGGTCAGTACCTGATACGCGACATAATTACAGGTCTCTTTATCATCCTTGAAAACCAGTACCGCATTGGTGATGTAATAAATATCAACGACATAAGCGGTGTTGTTGAAGATATAAGCCTCAGAAAAACAACATTGCGCGACATTAACGGCACAGTCCACCACATACCCCATGGGGAAATAAAGATTGTTTCAAACCAGTCGAAAGACTTTGCAAGAGTAAATATCGACATTGGCATTGCTTACAACTCAAATCTTGAAAAAGTAATACGGGTAATTAACCAGACAGGCGAAGAACTTGCAAGAGATCCTTACTTTAAGGAACTGATTATCAATCCGCCCAAATTTCTGAGAGTCAATGAATTTGCCGATTCGGCAATAATCATAAAAATCCTGGGAGACACAAAGCCCCTGAAACAATGGGAAGTGGCAGGAGAACTTCGCAAACGGCTGAAAATAGCTTTCGACAGGGAAGGAATAGAGATCCCCTTCCCGCAAAGGGTGATTCATAATATATCTGAGAAAAAAGAGTAAAAATCCACCTTTCTTTGAATAAATTACGAACGCAATAAAAACCTTTTTCAATCTGACATAAAAACATTTTTTCGCCCTAATATAAAATTGCAGGTATCCGGCTGATTAAAAAAGATTCGTTATGACTGATCTTGCAAAATATTTCGAGCCTTTCAGAAGAAACATTGTGGGCATTGATTCATGCATCGATACTCCTTTCGGTTGTAAAAAGATTGTTTATGCCGACTGGATTGCCAGCGGGCGACTCTATGCACCTATAGAAAAGAAGATTTCTGAAGAGATAGGCTGTCTGGTGGGCAACACACATTCGGAGTCGAGCTCAACGGGTGCTGCAATGACTGCTGCGTATAAACATGCCCATACAGTGTTAAAAAAGCATGTCAATGCCAGTGAGGATGATGTACTGCTTTTTACGGGATCGGGCATGACAGGTGCCATTGCAAAGCTGCAGCGCATACTCGGTCTGAAGGTTCCTGAGCAGGCTCTGTCATTTTGCGGACTGAACAAAACCGAGGCATATAAAAAATGCAGGGACATACCCAATAAGAACCGACCTGTTGTGTTTATAACCCACATAGAGCATCACTCAAACCACACTTCATGGTTTGAAACACTTGCCGACGTGGTGGTGCTCGAACCTGGAGAGGGTCTTACAGTTGATCCCAATAACTTAAGAAAGGAAATAAAAAAATATGCTGAGCGTCCTTTGCTTATTGGCTCATTTTCGGCATGTTCCAATGTAACAGGTTACATTCCGCCTTATTACGAACTGGCCAGGATAATGCATGAGCATAACGGATATTGTTTTATCGACTTCGCCGCTTCGGCACCGTATGTAAAGATAGATATGCATCCCGCTGATCCGATGGAACAGCTGGATGCCATTTTCTTTTCGCCCCATAAGTTTCTGGGTGGTCCGGGCAGTGCAGGCGTGCTGGTGTTCAATAAAAAATTATACAGGAACTACGCGCCCGACATACCCGGGGGTGGTACGGTAAAATGGACAAACAGGTGGGGTGGTTACAGTTATATAACGGACATTGAGGTGAAGGAAGATGGCGGAACACCAGGTTTTCTTCAGGCTATCAGGGCAGCACTGGCCGTTCTTCTGAAAGAAAAAATGGGAGTGGAAATGATCCGCCAAAGGGAAGAAGAACTCATTGAGATGGCATTTGATAAACTGACCCGTATAAAAGGGGTGCATATCCTTGCACCGGAAATTACCCGCCGGCTGGGTGTCTTTTCGTTCTACACCGACGGCATACATCACAATCTCGTTACCAGGCTGCTCAACGACAGGTATGGAATACAGGTAAGGGGTGGTTGCTCCTGTGCCGGCACTTACGGCCATTATCTGCTCAATGTTGACTTTAAGCTTTCGAAAGAGATCACCGACAGAATTGAGGCTGGAGATCTCTCGCTCAAGCCCGGATGGGTAAGGGTGTCACTGCATCCTACCATGACGAATGATGAACTTGATTTCATTACCGGTGCTATAGCTGAGGTAATAAAAAATGGTGAAGAATGGGGAAAAGAATATATTTACAACAGGTGCACCAATGAGTTTCATCACAGGGATTTCCCTGAGGATTACAGCAGGCAACTGAATGCGTGGTTTGACGTTGAGTAGGATAATTATCTGATTTGCATAATTTTATTAATTTCCCAGGTGGATTTTCGTTTTAGTTTCATTTTTTTATAATTTTGCAGTCGTTTTACGGCCCGTAGCTCAGCTGGTAGAGCACGTGACTCTTAATCATGGGGTCGAGAGTTCGAGCCTCTCCGGGCCGACGGTGAAAAGGCAGTTACTTTTAAGATGTGGCTGCCTTTTATTATTGCTCCGGCATCCTTTAAGTTGCTGTATACATGCACAGACATTGACTTTATCAGTCGGAGGTATTTATATTAAAAGAAAAATAATTATCACATTTTAAAAAGAAAATTTCATTGATAAACCGGTTACTGGCTTCCCATTGCTATAATATGAGGCGCTAAAATATGGGCTTATATGCAGGTTTAACGAAGTTTTACTTTTGTCACGGAATGCAAGGTTATTCACCCTGGCAACACGGACAGCATCTACAACTGACCAGATATCAACGGTTAACATGCCAGCAAGACCTATCCACATTAGTGTAATTCCTCTTTCTACAATCAATCCTACACCCAGATCAGAGGCGAAACTGACCACACCTACCATACAAATTACACCAAAGCTAATTTCACCTGCTAAAAATGCTGCCCCTCTGCCAAATTCACCTGATACCATTTGTCCAAGTCCGGGAATCAAAAAAGAAAGGACACCAGCAATTGCTGGATTATAAGGATCATCAACCTGATATGAGTAAGCACGGTAATCATACCTGGTTTTATTGATTCTGTACTGCGCATTTGTTAATGTGCTGAAAAACAGTACACCGGCAATAATAAATAAAAATTTTTTCAAATCAGTTGATTTTTTCAATTATACTTCCAAGTTAATATATATTTCTGAATTTCAAAAGATTTTATAATCGAGAATTCATATTATATATGTGATATGAGTATCAACCACCTGCTATTTTCATTAATAATATTACTTTAGGCAAAAGCAATAAAGTCCCGCACAGCGGGAGAGCACAGAGAAAAAAGCATACGAAGCGAAGTGGAGGGGGCTGTCTGAAAAGATGTTTAGTAAGTAAGTATAATAAAAACATAAAAGCTAAAATATTGTATATCAATAAGTCCCCTCTCAGGGCCTGTCCGACTTTGCAGTTGCAAAGGCGGAGATTCAGGGGTGAAAACCAAAAAGAGGCTTTTTAGACAGCCCCGGCCTGATAGTTGTAATTAGAATCCAATACAAATATCAAGCTGCGTAGCTGTAGCCTGTTGACAGTATAGAAAACCTTAATTTTAGCAATCCCGGACGTCGCAATAACATTAGACCATGTGTCCCTTTGAAGATTTTTGAAGTTTCTATAAATTTGCTTTTCTGAGACATATGATTGTAAAAAACAACGGAAGGTATACAATAACACCCAATTTGGTAAATTATTATGGACATTTTGTATGTACATGTTACCGGCAACTGCAAAACAATACAGCAAACAAGAAACAGACGACTAGAAATTAAACATCAACAAAAGGACGTACTATTTTGACAACTGGACAACATACAAACCATATTTCAACCGGACAACGATTAAGTAGATACTCGTTGCCGACCCTGTGTTTTTTATTTTTTCACCCACATTTTTTAAAAACAAATAAGCAAAACGATTCACGAATTCCTTAAAATACCTAATTATGTTATGAGTAAAACCAATAGATCCGCATTATTGCCAAAGTGTGGATTGATGACATGATTAAAAAAGTAACTTTGACTGAAATAAATTTTAGATGATAAAAGAACAACAAATAGAAGATATTTTAATAGCTAAACTCACTGATCTGAAATACAGTTACAGACCAAATATCAGGGACAGAGCTTCCCTGGAGATGAATTTCCGTGAAAAATTTCAGGCTCTTAATAGAGTTACCCTGACTGACAGTGAATTTGCTCGCCTTCGGGACGAAATAATCACTTCTGATGTGTTTGCTGCTTCAAAAAGACTCAGGGAAGTTAACACTTTCATCCGTGAGGACGGAACGCCCTTGTATTACTCGTTAGTAAACATCAAAGATTGGTGTAAAAACGAATTCGAAGTTATCAACCAGTTACGCATCAATACCAGGAACAGTTTTCACCGCTACGATGTGATTTTGTTGATAAATGGAATTCCCATTGTTCAAATTGAACTGAAAGGTTTGGAAGTTAGCCCACGAAAAGCCATGCAGCAAATTGTGGACTACAAAAGCGACCCAGGCAACGGCTATTCCAATTCGCTGCTTTGTTTCATGCAGTTGTTTATTGTGAGCAATCGCACTAACACCTATTACTTTGCCAATAACAATGCTGCTCATTTCAGTTTTAATGCAGACGAACAGTTTTTACCCATTTATCAATTTGCCGATGAAGACAATAAGAAGATTACACATTTAGACGATTTCGCTGAAAAGTTTCTGAGCAAATGCACCCTTGCCCAAATGATCAGCAAATATATGGTACTGGTAGCAAGCGAACAAAAACTGCTCGTCATGCGACCATATCAGATTTATGCGGTTAAGGCTATTGTAAATTGTATAGAGCAAAACCGTGGCAACGGCTACATTTGGCATACCACAGGAAGCGGGAAAACCTTGACTTCTTTTAAGGCATCTACCCTGCTCAAGGATAATCCCGACATTGAAAAATGTTTGTTTGTGGTTGACCGCAAAGACCTTGACCGGCAAACCCGTGAAGAATTCAATAAATTTCAGGAAGGTTGCGTGGAAGAAAACACCAATACCGAAACACTGGTAAGGCGCATGCTATCAGACGACTATGCCAATAAGGTAATAGTATGCACCATTCAAAAATTGGGACTGGCTTTAGACCCGAATAATTACAATAATTACAAGGAACGCCTTAAGCCTCTGAGTAATAAACGGATTGTTTTCATTTTTGACGAGTGCCACCGTTCACAGTTTGGCGAAAATCATAAAGCCATCAAAGAGTTTTTCCCAAATGCACAATTGTTTGGTTTTACCGGAACACCCATTTTTGAAGAAAATGCAACATATAAGCAAATTGACGGAACGGTTGGCTCCTTTGTAACCACCAGAGATGTTTTCCAGAAACAACTTCATGCCTACACCATTACTCATGCGATAGACGATAGAAATGTTTTGCGTTTTCATATTGATTATTTCAAACCGGAGAAAGAGGTAAGTTTTGACAGCCGCGAACACAAAGTGGCCGTTGTAAATACCATCCTGAAAAAGCATGATGCCGCTACGCATCATAGGCGTTTCAATGCTATTCTCGCAACTGCATCAATAAACGATGCCGTTGAATACTATGAACTCTTTAAGGAAATTCAGGAAAAGCGAATCAGGGAAGATGAAAATTTCTCTCCCCTGAATATTGCCTGTGTTTTTTCTCCCCCTGCTGAAGGGAACAAGGACGTGCAACAACTTCAGGAAGATTTGCAACAAGAGAAAGAGGACAATAAAGTTGAACCTGAAAAAAAGAAGAAAGCACTGCAATCCATTATTAATGATTACAACAGGAAATATGGCACAAATCATAGCATACATGAATTTGACCCCTATTACCAGGATGTGCAGCAACGGATTAAATTCCAGATGTTCAGCAATGCCGACTATCCGCACAAAAATAAAATTGACATAACCATTGTGGTGGATATGCTGCTCACCGGCTTCGACAGCAAATACCTCAATACGCTGTATGTAGATAAAAATTTAAAATATCACGGACTGATTCAGGCTTTCAGCCGAACCAACCGCGTGTTGAACGATACCAAGCCATACGGAAATATCCTGGATTTCAGACAACAACAACAGCAGGTAGATGAGGCAATAGCCCTATTTAGCGGAGAAACAGGAGCGCGAGCCAAGGAAATCTGGCTGGTGGAGCCTGCACCGAAAGTGATTGAACAATTCGAAAAGGCAGTTTCGGCAATGAACAAATGGATGCAGGACAACAATCTGGTTGCCGAGCCACAGGAAGTTTACAATATCAAAGGCGATGCTGCCCGGGTGGAGTTTATTAATTGTTTTAAGGAAGTGCAACGCCTGAAAACGCAACTTGACCAATATACCGACCTGAACGAAGAACAAAAAGCAAAAATTGAAGAACTGATGCCGGAGGAACAGCTGCGTTCTTTCCGCAGTTCGTATCTGGAAATTGCCAGACAGCTCAAGGAAATTCAGCAAAAGGAAGGCGACAATGCCCCCGAAAATATTCAGCAGCTCGATTTTGAATTTGTGCTTTTTGCCTCTGCATTGGTGGATTATGACTACATCATGAAACTGATTGCCAAATACACCCAACAGCAACCTAAAAAACAAAAGATGACCCGTGAACAACTTATTGGCGTACTGAGCAGCAGCGCCAACCTAATGGAAGAACGGGACGATATTACTGATTACATCAATACTTTGGAAGTTGGCAAACCACTCAACGAGCAACAAATAAAAGACGATTACCAGAAATTTAAGGAAGAAAAAATTGCCAAAAAGTTATCGGAAATTGCACAAAAACATGGCTTATCAACATTGGCACTGCAGCAATTTACCGACCATATCATTAGCCGAATGATTTTTGATGCCGATAAACTTAGCGAACTTTTTGAAGCCCTTGACCTGGGCTGGAAAGAACGCACTAAACGAGAACTGGCTCTGATGCAGGAGTTAATTCCTGTTTTAAAAAAGAAAGCCGAAGGGCGGGAAATTAGTGGGTTAAAAGCATACGAAGTATAAACAGGATTTTTAATATAAAAAGAGATGAATGTAGATAAATTTAAAAGACTGAATCAAAAAATTATTGAATGTCATATAAATATAATGAGGGGAAATAATGCTTCGTTAATTAAACAATTTTGTTCAATAAAATTGCATTTTATTGATTATCAATCTGTTTTATTTGACAAAACAGGGGGAAATAATCAGCCGTTTTTTTTGATTTTGTCAAACAAAAATAAACAACGTACTGATATTAAGACACTTTTATTTGACAAAACCCGGGGAAATCCTGAGCCGTTTTTTACAATTTTGAAAAATAAACCGATAAAAGCAGGCATAACAAATCCGAATAACGCATGAACGATTATAATTCCAACAAAGAAACCGGTAAAGCCTTAATACCCCGCCTCCGTTTCCCAGAATTCCAAAATAGCGGGGAGTGGGGATGGAAAAGGTTAGATGAACTTATTGAAGAATTTATTGAAAAAACGAAAAAGAATTTTGAATTTCCATTATTGACATCCTCACGTAAAGGAATCTTTTTTCAAGAGGAATATTTTAATGATAGAAAGGTTGCAAGTAAAAATAATATAGGATACAACATTATTCCAGAAGGATACATTACATACAGAAGTATGTCTGATGATGGCAACTTTTACTTCAATGTTAACAATATTTGTGAAAAAGGGATGATAAGTCCTGCCTATCCTGTTTTTAAAGCAATTGAAAATAAAGTTGTCTCTTATTTTTTATTATTAAAACTCAATGAAGGAAAAGAAGTTAAGGCGTTCATTACTTCAAATACTCAAGGAAGCACAAGAAAAGCATTACAACTTACCACATTAAAAAAATTGAAACTTTTAATTCCCTCCCTTCCCGAGCAGCAAAAAATCGCCTCCTGCCTGTCGTCCATTGATGAAGTGATAGCCGGAGAGCGGCAGCGGCTCGAGCTGCTCAGAGCCCACAAAAAGGGCCTGCTGCAAAACCTCTTCCCCCGGGAAGGCGAAACCGTCCCTAAATTACGCTTCCCCGAGTTTAAGGATAGTGGGGAGTGGGAAGAGAAAATAATTGGAGAAATAGGGGAAACAATTAATGGATTAACTAACAAATCTGCAAATGATTTTGGAAAAGGTAGTCCATTCATTACTTACTTACAAGTATATGAAGACTCAATGGTTAATCTTGATAAATGTAGTTTTGTAAATATTGAACTTAATGAAAAACAAAATACCATTCATAAGGGAGATATTTTGATAACAACATCATCCGAAACGCCTGATGAAGTAGGATTTGCATCCGTAATGCTTAATGAACCTGCACAAGATACTTATTTAAACAGTTTTTGTTTTTGTTTAAGACCACATAAAAAAGCTAATCTTTTACCTGAATTTAGTCGATATTTATTCAGAAGCAATTTATACAGAAAACAAATAAATAAGATCGCACAAGGTATTACAAGATTTAATTTATCAAAACAATCGTTTCTGAAAGTTCTCTTACTAATCCCCCCCCTCCCCGAGCAGCAAAAAATCGCCGATTGTCTTTCGTCATTAGATGAATTAATAAATGCCCAGCAACAAAAAATAGAATTATTAGAGCAGTACAAAAAAGGGTTTTTGCAGGGGTTGTTTCCTAATGTTTATGCAATATAAAATGAGTAGTTTAATCGAAATAGCAAAACAATTAAAAGACATTAAAGAACCGATTATTCTTATTTACGCTTTCAATTCTATGGGTAAGACAAGATTATCGGTTAATTATAAAGATATTACAAAGACTGAGGATGACAAACATACAGGAGTTTACTATAATGCCTATAGCGAAGATCTTTTTGTTTGGGATAATGATGAAGAGCATGATAATGCTGACATCAAATTGAGACTTATTCCCAGCAGTTTAAATCAATTCCATGGCTTCCTTTTATATAATCCGGATTTGCTTAATGAAAAGCTGGCACCATACAATCCGCAATACTATTATAAGCTTAATCCGCATGAGAATCCCGAATATGGAATAGAATCAGTGACTTTTTCATTGGAGGAAGATGGTCAACCCAGAAAGATTTCAAGAGGAGAAGAAAGGATTTTTATATGGTGCTTTTTCCTTGCACTTTTTGAATTAGATGCTTGGGCAGGTAAACAGGATGCTCATTTTTTTATTGATGACCCTGTCTCAAGTTTAGACGACCATAATATTTTTATTACTGCTGATTCAATTGTTGACATAATTGAGAGAAATTACCTTAAGAAAAAGATAATCATTACTACACACCACATTGGACTCTATTCTATTCTTTTTGACAGGCTTAAAAGGGGTGAAAAAAGTAGCAAATTCAAAGATAACACAAGGCCATTCATTCTTGCAAGAAATGGGAACGAGTTTGATTTAAAACATCACGACAAAGATGTTTTTCTGTTTCATCTTCATCTAATGCAAACTTTAGATGAGGCTATTAGAAATAAACTCTACCTTTTCCATTTTGTGTTACTTAGGCAACTCCTTGAAAATATCTCTTCATTTATTGGTTCTGGAAGAATTGGAATCATTCTATCAGAGATAAACGTTGATAATCCAAATGATGCTTTGGAAATGATTAATTCACTTTCGCACCAAAATGTTTATCGCTTTCAATTCAATGAAATGTCGCCTGAGCAAGAGGTGTTTTTCAAAAATATTTTCAATAAGATTCAAGAAAAGTACAACTTTAGATATTAAACCAATAATATGGCAGCAAACAATCACTCAGATTTAGGCAAAACCCTCTGGAAAATCGCAGACGACCTGCGCGGTTCCATGAACGCCGACGATTTTCGCGATTATATGCTTTCGTTTTTGTTTCTGCGCTACCTGAGCGATAACTACGAAGAAGCAGCCCGGAAAGAGCTTGGCAAAGATTATCCATCTCTGAACGGAAACGGCGGCAAAACCCCACTTTTCGTCTGGTATGAACAAAACCCCGGCGATGTGGCTGAATTTGAAAAGCAGATGCGGAGAAAGATACACTATGTTATTGAACCGCAATACCTGTGGAACAATATCGCATACCTGGCTAAAACCCAGAGCAAAGAATTGCTACAAACCTTACAAAAAGGCTTTAAGTACATTGAAAACCAATCGTTTGAAAGCACCTTTCAGGGTTTGTTTTCTGAAATCAATCTGGATTCTGACAAACTCGGAAAAAGTTATGAAGAGCGCAACAAAAAACTTTGCACCATCATTCAGAAAATTGCCGAGGGCATCAACCAGTTTTCCACCGATAAAGATATTTTAGGCGATGCCTACGAATATCTCATTGGTCAGTTTGCGGCAGGTTCGGGCAAAAAAGCGGGCGAATTTTACACCCCGCAACGCATTTCCGATATTCTTTCCGAAATTGTTATTCTCGACAGCCAGGACCCCGCTCAGGGCAAAAAGAAAAAAATTGAGCGGGTTTTAGACTTTGCCTGCGGTTCGGGTTCATTACTCCTGAACGTTCGCAGAAAAATAATCGAAGCAAATGGAACCATTGGCAAACTATACGGACAGGAAAAAAACATCACCACTTACAACCTTGCCCGAATGAATATGCTTTTACATGGCGTTAAGGATACGGAATTTGCTATTCATCACGGGGACACTCTCCTCAACGATTGGGAGATTTTAAAAGAAATCAATCCTGCAAAAAAATTAGAATTTGATGCCGTAGTAGCTAATCCTCCTTTTAGTTACCGATGGGAGCCCACGGAAGAAATGGCACAGGATTTCCGTTTCAAGAGTTACGGTCTTGCTCCCAGATCGGCAGCCGATTTTGCCTTCCTGCTGCATGGTTTTCATTTTCTTGGCAAAGAGGGAACCATGGCGATTATCTTGCCACACGGCGTATTGTTCAGAGGCGGAGCAGAGGAAAAAATCAGAAGAAAATTGCTGGTGGACGGCAACATAGACACAGTTATCGGACTGCCTGCAAACCTGTTTTTCTCTACGGGTATTCCGGTTTGTATTTTGGTCTTAAAGAAATGCAAGAAATTTGACGATGTTTTATTCATAAATGCTGCAGAGTATTACGAAAAAGGCAAACGGCAAAATACTCTGTTACCTGAACATATCCGCAAGATCGTAGAAACCTACCAATTCCGAAAAGAAGAAGACTATTACTCCCGAAGAGTTTCCATGGCAGAAATTGAAAAAAACGAATTTAACCTGAATATTTCAAGGTATGTGAACACCGCACAAGAGGAGGAACAGATAGATTTAACGGATGTGAGTAATAAACTAACCGAAATAGAACAGCAGATAGCAAAAGCAAGAGAAACACATAATCAGTATTTAAAAGAATTGGGGCTACCGCCAATATAACCAGACGAAATGCTAATATCATTTTTAAGCACATTTATAAACATCAAACAAAGCCAAAGCAAGATATATGCGAAGCATCTACAAACACCTATAAAAAGATTTGAGTATAATTGGCTTTAAAAATTTCCGTGTTCTTCAAAAAAATTAAAATACACCATGCACAACCGACTGGCCAATGTCACGGAAATTCAATACTGACAATAATTTACAAAACCGGATCATGAGCGCCATCTGAAAGTTTACCTCCCCTGCTCAAACCTGCTAATAGGCTATCTAACGGTACTTAAAGTCTACGAAACCTTAAAGCATTATATTAGATATATTCTTGCATGATAAAATTCCTGCACCCAAATTCCTATCTTTGAAAAAACTTTAAAATAATTATGTATCCTTCTTTGATATTTTAAGATGAAGCCACATTGGTTTAAAAGAAAAGGTATATTTTTTATTCCCAAAAGTCTTTTGGGTTGGGCAATAATGCTAATCGCATTCATTTATGCAACATATATTTTTATTGAAATAGATAGCAGATCTCATTCTGTTAGTGATACTTTAAGACCATTCTTTATACATCTTTTATTAATTGGACTTGCATATACCTTGATAGCTTTATTAACAAGCCGGGGACCAACAGATAAAAAGTAACAATATGACTGATATATAAATGCTGTGAAACCTAACTCTGATAGCCATGAAAAACTCCTACTCCTTGTTGGCTTTTCTACCCTCCTGAAAACTTCCTACCGTCAAGAAGAAATGAAAATTTGGAATGAATTTCTGTTTCTGGTTATAAACAATAAAATGGCCACAGAGAGGATCAAACCACATGACAAACCTGGAGACAAATTCAAACCTGTTCTGCTAAAATATAAATCCCGAGTCTTTATCAGACAATCAGGCGACTGTACAGCTTGAAACGATATATTTTTACTTTTTAAATATTGCAGGTCACCTTAAAACAAGAATCTAAATCGAGGATTATAAACAAATCTTTGAGACCATATGGCAAGACAGAGTCAGAAATGCCGGATGGAACCTTGATATTAAATATTCACCTGACAATAAAATAACTTTCAATTTCTAGCGGTATTAATAAAAAATTCCCAGCTTACACGGACTGTTTACTCAATATAATCTTGTTATACTTTTTGCCCCACCTTGCAGAACTTCATTACACCTTCTTGTGGTTCCTCAACTATTACTCCTGCACCCGGGAAGGATTTGATATTGTTCCTGCTGCCAGCCCATTGTACGCCAGGGCATGCATTCATGAATTTACTCTGTTCTTTAGCCTGATATATCAATTTTCTTTTTAGCGGTCGCAATAGAAATTAATTATATTTTCTTATTTTCAACACTGTAAATATCCAGGATTTATGAAAACAATCAGTAAAAAATTTAAAATACTTAGTATTTTAATCAGTCTTTTAATTCCAGGCTCATTTTCAATATGTTGTAAAACACAGGTAACTATGACTGATAAAACCGTTGTTCAACATCTGGATATCCAGAAATACCTTGGCACATGGTATGAAATTGCCCGTTACGACCACAAATTCGAAAGGGGACTGGTTGGAGTCACCGCAACCTATTCCATGCGTGATGACGGAATGATAAAAGTGATCAACAGAGGCTACAAGGGCACTCTCGACGGCAAACCGTCTGAAGCAGTCGGGAAAGCAAAAATCCCCGACCCTTCTGTTCCTTCCAGATTGAAAGTCTCCTTCTTCCTGTTCTTTTATGGCGACTATTACGTTCTGGAACTCGACCAGGATTACAGATGGGCTGTTGTGGGCAGCAGTTCCGACAACTACCTCTGGATTCTGAGCCGCACCCCACAGATGGACGAATCACTTTATCGCCAGATTCTCGACAAACTGGTGAAAAGAGGGTATAATGTTGAGAAACTGATCAAAGTCCCACAAAAGAATAATTAAGATGCCTCAACTTTTATTTCAGTTTCTCATATTCATCTTCCTGCCATTACAGGCTCAGTATTCCGTTGTTATAAAAACAGAAAAGTTGCGGAATAATAATGGAACTATCTTCTGGGAACTTACTGACGAGCACCAGGCAAGAATCGCTGGAGGCATTCAAAACATCGAAAATAATACATGCATTATTTCAATCAAGAATATCCAGAAGGGAAAGTATATCTTTAAATATTTCCATGATGAAAACTGCAACAATAAATTAGATAAGAACTGTCTGGGAATTCCGACAGAAGGATTTGGATTTTCAAATAATGCAAAAGGCTACTTCGGTCCACCTGAAACCGGAAAAACAATTTTTAGAATAGAGAACGACACCTTATTGATTTGTCATCCAACCTATTACCTGTAATTCAAAATACTGTACTATGGAGAAACAAGTTAATCCAGTCGAACAGGATCTGGCAGAAAAAAGAATAACAAATATTGAAACCATAAAAGAGCTGTGGTCAAAAACTTACAATACAGAAGGCAGGCCAGACTGGTCCCATATCCTGCCCTTCTACGACGAAGATATTATTTTCAGAGACTCCATCCAGGAACTCCATGGATTTCAAGATTTCAAAGAAATGACTGAACGTTTGACAAAACGTTCTAAAGACCTGAAAATTAAAATCGTAAATGCAATAATGAGCGGTAACACAGCTTTCATCGAATGGGAAATGACACTCAGCTTCAAGAAATATCCCAGTTCAATACTTTACGGAGCCAGCAGACTTACGCTCAGCGAAGAAGGCAAGATTAAAGAACAAAGAGACTATTACGATCTATGGGGAGATATATTTGATAATATACCACGGTTTGGTAAAATTTACAGAAAGTTTGTAATAAAGAAATTCGGATAAAAATTATGGCCCTGATTGATAAAAGAACTCTCAGATATATTAAAGAGTACAGATGGTCGAACGTTGTCGAAATGATAAGAAACAATCGCCGTAGTCCTGATATTTGTGAAGAGGATTTTACGGGGAAACTTGTCGTAATTAGCGGAGCTACTTCGGGTATCGGTTACGCAACAGCCAGAAAATATGCCTCAAAAGGGGCCAACATCCTCTGCATAAACAGGAACCCGGAGAAATCTGAGAAGCTAAAAGATGAAATAGAAAAAGAATTTAATGTAAAATGCAATTACATAATTGCCGATTTAAGCAGTATTGAGCAAACACACAATGCATCCAGTAAACTGCTTGAATTAACTACAGCAATTGATGTACTTATTCACAATGCCGGTGTATATTTTACCAGAAAGCAAGTTACTGCCGACGGTATTGAATATTTGTTTATGGTACATTATCTTTCATCATTCATTATTAATTACATATTAAAAGAAAAACTAAAAGCACAGGGAAATTCGAGAATTATCCTGGTGAGTTCAGAAGGCTACCGTTTTGCAGCATGGGGGCTCAGGCTTGACGACCTGAACTGGGAAAAAAGGCGATATTCAGGTTTGAAAAGCTATGGTTCTGCCAAATTAGCCCAATTATTGACCATGCTTCTTTTTGACGATTATTTCAGAGTGTCAGGTGTCACGATAAATGCCATGCATCCGGGAGCAGTAAAAACAGATTCGGGACAGGAGAATGGTAAATTTTACAAATGGTTTAAGAGAAATATTCTGGATAAAGCTCTGAAACCACCTGATATTTCAGCAGACAGGATATTCAAATGAAACTTGCTTTCTGAGCAAACTGAGGTAATTTTTAGCGTATATCTTAAAACAATAAATATCTGCATTATGGATAAAAATCTTTTCCGCTCCGGGAAAATAGTGCCGGTATTTCTCCTGGCAGCTGCTGTTTTCTCCATCAGCATACTGACGGTTAATGCACAAATCTCTTCAGGGAAAGTCAAACCCCGTATTGTCATAACCACTGATCCCGAGCTTGATGACAGCAACTCACTTATTCGTTTCCTGCTCTACAGCACCGACGTGGAAATTGAAGGTCTGGTTTATGCCAGCAGTCAGTTTCACTGGAAAGGTGATGGTAAGGGTACCCGGTGGTATGTGCCGGGAAGAGAATATGACCGTTTCGGAATGAATGAATGTCCCTGTGAATCATGGCGATGGTCAGAAAATTCAAGGCATATCCATGATGTTGTGGAAGCATATGAAAAGGTTTACCCCAATCTCATAAAACATAATCCTGATTATCCGTCGCCTGAATATCTGAAATCAAAGATCCGGTATGGAAATATCGAGTTCGATGGTGACATTTCAAAAGATTCACCAGGATCAGATTTGATAAAATCGCTGATACTTGATGACAGGCCTGGTAAGTTATTTCTTGCAGCATGGGGAGGTCACAGCACCATTGCGCGTGCTCTGAAATCGATTCAGGAACAGTATGAATACACAACAGAATGGGAAGCCTTGAAAAAAAAGATTTCAAGGAAGGTTGTGTTACTGCCTTCGGGTGACCAGGACGACACCTATGCAAAATACATCAAGCCCAACTGGCCTGATATAGAATACAGGCAGTTCAGGGGTGGTCCCAATTACGGATACGGAGCACAGATTAAAGCTTCACCTGAAGACGCGGCATATATGACACCTGAATGGATGAAAGAAAACATAACCAGCCGGGGTCCTCTGGGTGAACTATACAGGGTATGGGGCGATGGTAAGCAGATGGTAAAAGGCGACAGGCTCGACTATTTTGGTTTGTCGGGTTATACAGACGAGCAACTAAGAAAGATGGGGTATATTGTATGGATGCCAGTACAGAAAAAAGGATCATGGCTCGGAGAAGGCGACAATCATACATTTATGAATATGCTTGACAACGGCCTTCGCGCATGGGAAAAAGGATACTATGGCGGCTGGGGTGGAAGAGTAATCGAAGCCCGGGAAGCTTCCCCCGGGTTAAGTGTCAGTAAAATGGATTATCCTGACTTTTTCCCCCAGGCGCAGCGCGATTTCGCCAACCGCCTGAAATGGAGTGTTACAGATAAATACGAAAATGCCAATCACGAACCCGTGGTGACAGTAGAAGGACCTCTGGAATTCCTCGCCTCCCCCGGACAGAGAGTCGCTATCCACGGACGAGTGTCAGATCCTGACGGAAATAAAGTAGCGATTAAATGGTGGCAATTTAATGCAGGCACCTATCCGGGTAAAGTTGAAATTTCTCATCCCGATTCACTGAAAACATACGTAACGAT
>ERZ795046.1841-NODE-1841-length-19974-cov-4.449772_pt1 | contig 19974 bp, 14 predicted proteins | sample MGYA00375130_ERZ795046 | MGnify/ENA primary metagenome ERZ795046 (study PRJEB30175, sample SAMN05720202) | activated sludge metagenome | isolation source: anaerobic digester from wastewater treatment plant | place: Japan | collected 2015-05-15 ...
GAGGTTAACGGTTCTCCAACTTTCCCGATATCCCCAGTAACACCGGCAATGGTCCCGTCATTACTTACGATAAGAATGATCCCTTCCCCATTATACAGACTGGTCTCATCAGCAATCCGGTCAATATCAGCAAGGGTGACATCAATACCGGTGATACCAAGAAAGGTACCCTGATACATAAGCGGGACGATTGTTGATGCCATGAGGACCGGTACACTTTGTGATGGTTCAACATACGGATCGGTCAGGAATTTCCGATGGGTCCGTGCCGGGATGGTATAGTAGTCCTGTTGATAATCGGTCTCGGTATCAACTGAGTCAGGTTCATACATCATCCGCTGTTCCACTCCGTTCTCCCGGTACCAGTACATGTTCATCCTGCCAGAACTTGAGAACCCATTCGTTCCTTTATATCGTGAATCGGCACGATCATACGCATTCTCCTCCCACATCGTGTACACGCCATTATAAAGCGGGTGGTTTTTCAGAACCCCTCCGATTATTCGCTCCACTTCGTCCCTGCCGAGAGGTTTTCCTTCACTATACGGTCCAAGCAGCACCTCTGCCAGGGCCTCGGTTGAATGCATCGGCTCAAGGAGAACTCCGGTGATCGCCTCTGCCTGAGCATCAGCAAGAATTCTGAGTTCGTCCTTTGCACTTGAAACAGATGTATTATATGTTGAAAATGCTGCAAAGAGGATGATAACGCCTGCGACAACAAGAAGAGAAAGAGAACCGGCAAATAATATCTTTTTATTTATTGACCTGAATGATAAAAGAGAGACCATGATAGATCATGCCCGGGGTACGTAATAAAAGAACCTGATAGAGTGATCATCAATTCGTACATCTCGATCGTGCACCATGATAGATACTATCACGGTTTGCGTCAAAAATGTACCTATGGACAGCCGGGTACCTGGGTACGAGTTACAAAGCCGGATGACACGTTTTATTGACAGGATGGATGAGAAAAAACCGGATTGGGAACTGGCGGTTATTTTTGGAAATGTAAATCTCTATTATTTTACCGGCACCATGCAGGACAGCATGCTCTATATTCCCCGTGATGGGGAACCGGCACTCTGGGTCAGGAAGAGTTATGAACGTGCCATCAATGAATCTGAATTTCCGACAATCGAGAGAATGGGGAGTTTTCGTGATGCACGGCAGGCATACCCGGCTCTTCCTGATACCGTATACCTTGAGACAGAGATCGTCCCCCTTGCCCTGTATCAACGATTTTCAAAATATTTCCCCATCCCAAAGACTGAACCGGCAGATCGGGAGATCTCAATGGTCAGAGCGGTAAAAAGCGAGTTTGAACTGACGCTCCTTGAAAAGTCAGGGGAGATCCACGCACGGGTGCTTGAGGATTGCGTTCCGGATCTGCTCAAAGAAGGGATACGTGAGTGTGATTTTGCCGCCAGTCTGTATTCGCTTCTTGTCAGTGAAGGGCATCATGGCATTGCCAGGTTTGGGATGTTTAATACCGAGATGCTGCTTGGTCAGATCGGATTTGGAGAAAATTCACTGTATCCCACATATTTTGACGGGCCGGGAGGATCAGTTGGATTATGCCCCGCTGTCCCACTCCTTGGGGACCGGAAACGACGGCTCAAAAAAGGAGATCTCGTATTTGTTGACGTCGGATGCGGATATGGCGGGTATCATACCGATAAAACTATGACATATGTCTATGGATCATCCCTGCCTGATGATGTCATTGCAGAACACAACCGGTGTGTTGATATCCAAAACCATCTTGCCTCTCTCCTCGTACCTGGCGCTATTCCTGCACAGATATACCGGGATGTGATGGAGGCGCTTGAGCCGGAATTTATACAGAATTTCATGGGATATAAAGACCGCAAAGTCAGATTCCTGGGACATGGTGTGGGACTTTTCATCGATGAGATCCCAGTAATCGCTGAAGGATGTACCGAACCACTCAAGGAAAACATGGTCATTGCCCTGGAACCAAAGAAGGGCATTTCAGGAGTAGGAATGGTCGGTATAGAAAACACCTTTGTGGTCACAAGGAACAAAGGTCGGTGTATTACCGGAACAAACCCCGGGCTCATATCTGTACCGTGCTGATCGTCATGTAAATCTGATAGGATGATTCTTCTGCAGGTACTGGAGAATCCAGAACCTCCAGGCACATAATCCCGGACCGGTTGGAAGGAACATCATTTCACTTACGGTCATCAGATACCTTCCGGGACCAGATCGCCGGCAAGGGCGGTTCTGCTCTGATCCATTATGTCGAACATTGCGCGAGTTGAGAAACCATTCATATTTCAGATATTCATCTCACATATCCCATTACATGAGATGCGAAAAATGATATCAATAGATGCCTGCTCTGAACGAAACATGGTCGCGTTTTTGATTCTTATATGATCGACATAATTGTACGACAAATACGATTTTATTTAAATTTTAATTCTACACGATTGATCATGCGATCGGCAATGAGTCAGGTGTCGATCAGGTCACGGTCCGGTATGATGATCATATGGATGACCGGTGACACCCCCGCATGAACCAAATGGTGGTACAATATGGCTGAAAACTTTGATGTCAAGCTTGACAACAAAACCTACATCCCTGATCCATCCTACCAGGCAAATTCTGCCCTCGGTGATTACAAGAAGGCATATGCAGAGTTTTTATCTGACCCGGACGGTTTCTGGGCAGGAAAAGCAAGAGAACTGGACTGGATCAAACCCTGGGACAAGGTAAAGGAATGGGACTGGCCAAATGCCCGGTGGTTTCGTGGAGGAAAACTCAATATCTCTGCAAACTGTCTGGATCGGCATGTGAAAAACGGACGGCGGAATAAGCTTGCCCTAATCTGGAAAGGAGAACGGGGGAAAGAGGAGATCTACACATACCGTCAGCTGTACCGGGCTGTGATGCGGTTTGCCAATGCCTTAAAAAAACTGGGCGTTCGAAAAGGAGACCGGGTCTGTCTGTATATGCCGCTCGTCCCTGAGCACATCATCGCCATGCTGGCCTGTGCACGAATCGGGGCTATCCATTCCATCGTCTATGCCGGATTTGGAGCTGAAGCACTCCATGCCCGTATCAGGGATGCACAGGCCAAGATTGTGATTACGGCAGATGTGGGAGTCAGACGAGGCAAATTAATCCCACTTCGAAGCATCGTGGATGATGCTGTCAAGAACTCTCCAAGTGTTGAAAAGATAGTGGTCTTAAGCAGGGAACGGTGTCCGGTGGAACTCTACTCAGAGATGGAGGTGGACTTTTACGCCATTCAGGAAGGCGTGAGTGATGAATGCCCGCCGGAAGAGATGGATAGTGAAGACCCACTCTTTATCCTTTATACCAGCGGAACAACCGGACAGCCGAAAGGGATTGTTCACACCACCGGAGGATATGCCGTCGGTGTCCATTACACGTGCAAGTACATCTTTGACCTGAAAGAGAATGATGTCCACTGGTGTACAGCCGATCCCGGATGGATCACAGGGCACAGTTACATCGTCTATGGCCCGCTCTCCGTCGGGGCGACAGTGCTCATTACCGAGACAACACCTGACTACCCGGACCCCGGGGTCTGGTGGAATCTTATCGAAGAGTTTGGTGTGACGGTCTTTTACACTGCCCCAACCGCCATCAGGATGTTTATGAAGGTCGGAGAACAATGGCCTGATAAGTACAACCTCAGCTCCCTCCGAATCATCGGATCTGTGGGAGAGCCACTAAACCCTGAGGCATTCGAGTGGTATTACCGGGTCATCGGACGGAACCGGTGCCCGATTCTGGATACCTGGTGGCAGACCGAGACCGGTATGCACATGATCACAACCCCGCTCGGACAGCCCATGAAACCAGGGTTTGCCGGAGTGCCAATACCTGGCGTCGTTGCAGATGTCGTCGATAAGGAAGGAAATCCAGTTCCGCCACGGCAGGGAGGTCTTCTGGTCATCAAAGAGCCCTGGCCGTCAATGATGCGGACCGTCTACAACAACCCAGAACGGTATACGCAGTATTGGAATCAGATCAGGAACTGGTATACCGTTGGTGATCTTGCGGTAAAAGACGAAGACGGGTACATCATGGTTCTTGGGAGATCTGATGACATCATCATCGTTGCCGGACATAATCTTGGAACCGCAGAGGTCGAATCTGCACTGGTCTCCCATGAAGCTGTTGCGGAAGCTGCGGTCATCGGGGTTCCGGATGAAGTGAAAGGGCAGGCGGTCAAGGCGTTTGTCATCCTGAGACAGGGCTTTGAACCAAGTCAGAAACTTGTATCCGAACTGACATACCATGTCAGGATGACTATCGGGCCAATCGCTATGCCATCCAGCATCGAATTCATGGACAAACTTCCAAAAACGAGATCCGGTAAGATCATGCGTCGGGTGCTCAAGGCAAAAGAGTTGGGGGTAGACCCGGGTGATATCTCAACCCTTGAAGAATAACCTCTTTTTTTAATTACTCCTGTAATGAGTTCTTCATCTGCACAAGTCCTTTATGGAACTCTTCCAGATACTCCTCCATGTTCAGGCTCCCTTCCTGAAACGGACAATCAAGTTCCATTATCCTGTCTATGACGTCCTGTCCGGGCATAATGATATCAATCGGGACCTGTGCACGGAAAGATCCCTGGATCAATGCTCTCCGAAACGGGCCAATACAGTAGGCAATACGTTTTTTATACGTATCTTTTGTCTTGAGAAGATATCCTGCAACCCGCTCGGTCTCGATTCTGAGAAAATCCTCCTGAATGGTAGTATCCTTCACTTTTCCCAGCATATAGTGATAATGAGCATATGGATACATCGTCTCCAGTTCTGCAGGAAGAATTCCGCATGTACCGAATATGACAATATGATATACTTCAGGCTCCAGGACCTCATCAATGATTTTGCGTATAATCCGGTGACTGGGGCTAGTACTGTAGGGCTTTCGAACCGCACACGGAATGAAGATCGCAATATCACGCGGCTCTACCTCATACACATCAATAATATACCGATATGACTCCTCAAATTCAGGGAGATAAAATGGAGGATCGGTGAGGATTGTATCTTTTGATGATCCGTTTCTTGCTTGTTTTGGATCGTTCATGCCGTACCAGTCACCATCCTATACCATTATAATAGCTCACTGGCTGATGCTGTTCATGCCCACCAGACACAAGATACAACCATTCAGATACTAGTAATTCCGGTATAAAAAAAACCATCTAATATGATATCCAATAGAGAATGATGAGACGAAATCTCTTTATCTGCCTTCTTCTGGTCTGTAGTATCATCCCTCTAACTGCTGCCGTGGACCTTATGATGTCAGGAGAGAATGATGCCACATCCGGTCTTCTGCAGAATACTGTCAAAGAGAATAACACATCAGCCGAAAGGGTTTCTGATATGGTAAAATTCGTTCAGGAGGCTGTTGCGTATGCCCGTGACCATGGCAAGGAAAAAGCCCTTGCTGAATTTAGTGACCGCAATGGTTCATTCTTCAGGAAAGACCTGTATATTTATGCATATGACTTTAATGGCACCACCCTTGCTCACCCGTTGCAGACCGAACTTATCGGAAAGAGCCGTCTGAACGAAACTGATGCAAACAATGAGTTTTTTATCCGTAATCTGCGTGATGCTGCACAAAACGGATCAGGATTTGTCGTATTTCACTATGTAAATCCGGCCCATAATAATTCGGTTGAGAAGAAACTTGGGTATGTTGAGGCCGTGGATGATACATGGTGGCTGGGATCGGGACTGTACGGTGAAGATGTGACCATTCCAAAAGAAATCACCTGGAATACTCCTGCATAATCCAAAAACACACATTACCCCAGTTTCATTTCACTTTTTGCCTTACCAAACCGGCAAACCTTTCATATTTGCAATCATACGATGTCATATGGGCCATTATGTAATCGCCTGTATATCGGCGCTTCTTATTATCTGTCTTTTCTCAGCTGGAAATGCAGAGATGACGCCACTCCCTACAGTCCAGCTCCCTCTTGCTCCCCCTGCAGTCAAACCGCCATATGATGATGACCGGTTCTTTGAACGGGCAAATAGCACGATACAGCAGATCTGTAACGGGGACACCCTTCCGGTCGGGAAGATGAACATGGCATTTCATGACTCTCTTGCAGGAACATATTACACTCTCATCAGGATGAATATCAGTCAGAAGGAATATACCCAGGCGGAGAAGCTGATCTCATTCCTTTCGTATACCCTGACACTTTCGGAGAAATATCTTGAGTATGAGTCGGAGAAGAATACCTTCTCCCCGGTTGATACTGGCCGTGTGTCGTATGAGGACCTGATGCCCTGGTATGATGCAGCAGCCGGTATCTGGAAGAATTTATATAAGAAGTATCCTGGCACGAAGATGTATGGGATGCCTGATCCTGTCCCCCCAAAGACATGGATAATTGGCGAGATCCCATAGGTAAAAAGACCCTTTTTTAAAAAACGGTCAGAGGTATGTGCCAAAATACCTCATCATCGTCTTTAGGTAATAGGGGTCATAATTCAGATCATGGTTCTTATTGGGCATTACCATGAGATCATACTGTTTTTTAGCCGATTCAAGAGCATTTGCAAGCTGCATTGTCATGGATGGATGAACATTATCATCCATATCCCCGGTGATAAGGAGCAGATGACCAGTGAGGTTTGCTGCTTTTTCTGCGGTAACCTGCTCAAGATACCGGTCAGTCACCGGATATCCTTCATACTTCTCCCCCCAGAACGAGGCATAGAGCCTGCTATCATAATTTCCTGACCCGGCAACCCCGACCTTGAAAAACTCCGGATAGGTGAGCATTGCCTGAGCTGCCATGAATCCACCTGCTGATTTGCCATAGATACCCACCCGGCTGATATCCAGAAAAGGATACCGGGATGCAAGTTGTCGAAGACCGGTAATGTGGTCAGGAAGGCCACAATCACTCAGATTTCCATAACTGACATCATGAAATGCCTTTGACCGGTATGCCGTACCAAGACCGTCCATCGTTACCACGACATACCCCAGCTCAGAGAGCATCTGACATGTCCAGTAGATCTTTGCATTCCAGGTCAGAGAAGCTGGATAGGCAGTTTCAGTGACGATAGTATAGGGGCCTGGATAGACCACGTCAATGACCGGATACTTCTTCGTGCTGTCAAAATGCGTCGGCCTGAAGAGCAGACCGTACAGTTCCGTCTTTCCATCACGGGCAGTCACTGAGAACCGTTCTGCCGGAGTCCAGCCCATTCTTTGAAGATCAGAGTCATCAGCCGTTGCAAGATGCATGAGAAGTGTGCCGTCTCTTGATCGGAGGACGGTCACCGTCGGGAGATCGGCTCGGGAGTAGGCATCGACAAAACAAGAGAGATCCGGGGATAACGATATCGAGTGATCTGCCTGGCCCGGGGTCAGGAGTTTCAGACCATTCCCATCGGTCTGGACCCGGTACAGATACTGATAGTAGGGATTGCCCCCCTCTCTCCCACTTGCAGTAAAGTAAATATGACCGTTCTTCTCATCAACGGCCAGGATCTTCCGGACTACCCACGGCCCTTTTGTGATCTGTTTTTTCAGTGTGCCATTGGCATCATACCGGTACAAATGCCCCCAGCCATCCTGTTCTGAAAACCTGATGACATCCCCGTTCTGTAGCACATAGACGTTAGGAGAGGCACCGTATTCCAGATTTGATTCGATATACGTCGAACCAGTCTCGTTCATGATCTCCCGGACAGTACCGGTCTGTGGATCTGCTGACAGAAGACGAAGGGTCTTCTCACCCCGTTCAACATAGAGGAGATATGAGATATTTCCTGTCTTATCCCACCACTCAAGGACATTCTGATCCGTATCCATCAGACTGACCTCCGGCTGTGGTCGGTATTGTACAGGAGTGACAATACGGGAATTTGTATCGATAATAACAGGGTGATATTCAGGGACAGCAGGATCTCCGGGTGTTGCATACTTATATGAATAGAGTACCGGACGCCTTCCGGTTCCTGATGCATCCTGCACAAGCCAGATCGGGCTGACGTTTCGCTGATCAACCCGGTAGGTTGCTATCTTTGATGAATCAGGTGACCAGACGAGATAGGGGGAGGGGGATGTATGAAGTCTGGTTTCAGAGACCGGATACCGGACTGTGTCTGATCGTTTTCCGTAAAAATAATCAGGGATTCCGTCGGTTGTCAGCGGTACTGCCGTCTTCGAACGTATCGAATAGAGCCAGAGATTTGATCCATTCACATAGGCGATTTTGGTATGATCAGGGGACATAATGCCGGCCAGTATCTCATCTGGAACCGTCATCTTCGTGATAGTATATGACGACAGATCGCAGACCCATGCAGACCCGAACGCATGAAACGAAATGGTCTTTTCATCAGGTGAAAGCTCCAGGTCCTGAACCGGGAGATGGGATGGCAGTACCTCTTTTCCGACAGCCGAACCGAGTGCCTTTGCAATTCGTTTTGCATCAATGAATGGCTGCCTGGTGCCCTGGGAGACATTAACCAGGAAGAACAGCGTGGTATCCCGCCCGTTGTCAGCATACCAGAATGCATCATTACGGATCCAATGAGGAGTGATGGTCGCATGATAGATATGAGCGATCGCATTATCCGGATAAAAGAACTCTGCCATCTTTTTTTCATGTTCCGGCACCGGATTATGCGTGTCCTTTGCAAGGACCGGTACGGCAAGAAGGGAGAGGATGATGCATATTATGAAGAAATATTGTGATCGAACTGCCATACACAAAGAGGGAGAGGATAAAATAAATAAGTGACTCATATGAGATGAATAGAGGTTAAAAAGGAAGGGTGTCAGACATACAGCTTCAGGAAGGAGGTTTTTTGGAGAGCAGCCACGCTTCATGGTGAGACTATCTTTTCCCGCCGAACTTTTTGGTACAGGGCATGATGGTCACCGAACTTTTCGGGATCTCCAGTTCAAGTGACTCTTTTATGGAATAAATAGCCTTTTGCACCTCACGCATCGGCTTTTCACCATCAAACTCCAAAAATAGCTCAATAAAAATATTATTTCCACATCGGCGTGATCTGACTCCATGAAATGCTTCATACATATCAAAGAAATCGGCAAGGGATCTGACCACCACCAGCTGGAGTTCCTCTTCAATGGTCCTATCCAGCAGATCAGGAAGCTGTGAGGATATCGTCCGGTACCCGGAGAGGAGGAATGAACCGATAACGATGAAGGAGGCAACAGGATCGATATAATCACGGTACGGATTCTCTTCCAGGAACAATACAAGCAGTAATGCGACAAGAACGATGAATTCCGTGATCGCTTTTGTCTTAAACAGGGTGATTTGTGCTTCAATGACCGGTGAATACTCCATTTTTGCGATATGAACCTTCTCTCTCCAGAGGATCGTACTGACACAGATACCGGTGATCATGACGATCATTGCAGCAATAGTGACCTCTTCATGCAGCATATGAGGATTGAGCATCTTTACGATAGTCAGTCCAAATACCAGGACCAGGGAGAGGATCATGACAATACCGGTTATGATACTGGTCATAGTCTCAAATTTTCCCATCCCGTAATCATAGGCATGTGATCCTCCTTTGGCAACTTTGCGTAACGCAAGCCAGGAGAAGAAGGTAGAAAGGATCTCATTTCCTTTTTTGACTGCTTCGGTTGATAATGTCACGGAACCGGAGAGGGCGGCAAGAATAAGGGACGGTATCCAGAATATCGTATCAATAACCAGACTCTTAAAAATAACTCGCTCTTTGATGATATGCAGTGAACTCTCTGAAGCTTGTATCTCTTCCGGTGTATAAACGTGCGTCATGTGCGGGTATACGTGGAATATATGAATGAAAATAGGTTCCTACCCGGCACCATTGGAGCCAGGAGAAAATATCACACATTTTCGGATTTTGTATGAATATACCGAAGAAACGGCCAGATCAGGAGAACAGGCATCGTACCGATAATGATACCCATCCACTGCAAGGGCGTTAAGGGGACTGTATCAAATATATCACTGCCATACTGGACAATAAGAATCTGAACAAGAACAATACATCCCATGATTCCATAGAAAACGGGATTCCCTCTGAAAACAGGAGGCATAATCCCGTTTATTCCCCGGCAGTTTATCCCGTTCCAGACCTGGGCTATCACAAAACCGGAAAAGAATACCGATGCCTGCTGCTCTGGTTTCTCCAAAAAAGGAAATCCGATTGCCATACAACCGACCCCGGCCAGGATGTACAGCCCTGCGGTTAACAGAATCGCCCGTTTCATATATGGTGTTATCACGGATGCATTCTTGGGTATTGGTTTTTTTGTCATCAAAGCGGGATGCGGAGCCTCCGAACAGAGAGCAAGAGCTGCAAGGGAGTCCATGATGATATTGATCCAGAGGAGCTGCATGATGGTAAATGGGGGGGGAAATCCAAGGAGCGGTGATATAAACGTAAGGATTGATGCAGAGATGTTGATTGTCAGCTGGAAGATTAAAAACCGCTGAATATTCTCAAATAATGCCCGACCCCACCATATCGCCCGTTCTATTGTGGGGAACGAGTCATCAAGAAGAATGATATCACTTGCCTCTCTGGCCACTTCAGTTCCTGCAATTCCCATCGCAAGACCGACATCTGCATTCCGGAGGGCAGGAGCGTCATTTGTCCCGTCTCCGGTAACAGCAACAACCTCACCACGGGCCTGAAGGGCTTGTACCAGGAGTAGCTTGTCATGTGGTTCTGATCTGGCCAGAACTTCCAGATCCGGAACAATATGCAGACGTTCTTCATCAGATAACCCACGAAAGACCGGACCGGTCATCACAATGCCGTCGCTGAGTATACCGGTCTCCCGGGCGATCGCAGTGGCTGTCTCCGGGCTGTCACCGGTGACCATCTTCACGGTTATTCCCGCATCATTACAGGTTTTTACCGCTTCACGGACATCCGGCCTGACTTCATCACGAATTCCCACATATCCGTCCCACTGCATCACTGCCGGTTCGCTCTCTTCAGGAGCAAGTTCTGCATGCGCAAAGGCAAGGGTTCGCATCGCCCTGCCGGCAAGCGTATGAATCATGGAGAGATCCGGGGGAGGAGAGCAGTATGAAGCAATTATCTCGGGTGCTCCTTTCATAAGTATATATCGTCGCGAACCATACGCAACGATCGTTGACATCCGCTTCTTTTTCGAGGTAAAATAGTCCTGGGATATCACCGGCCATGCCTTCCTGATATCTGAATAGGAAATGCCACTCCGGTGCAGCCATCGAAGAAGGGCAGCCTCAGTTGAGTTTCCAACGGTCAGCAGCCGATCCCTAGAGGGCTCCAGTTCTGCCGTGCTGTTGACCGCGGCATTCAGGGTTATCCATTCTGACGGATCCTGTGGCAATTCTGAAGAGAGAGACGGGACTTCGATCGACGATGCAGCCACTTCCATCTTATTCATAGTAAGCGTGCCGGTCTTGTCAGTGCAGATGACCGTCACCGAACCTACGGTCTCACAGGCAATCAACCGACGAACCAGACTTTTTGCACGGGTCATCTTTCTCATGGTCAGAGCAAGTGATACCGTAACACTGACCGGCAGCCCCTCAGGAACAGATACGACAATGATAACAACGGCAAACATACAAGCATGCAGGATAACGCCAGCGATCTCAAGCGGGGTCTGGGGTGGTGTGCCGATGATAAAATCCTGAATCAGAACGACAGATATTATCAAACCTGCCATCAGATATCCGAATCTGCTGATTATCTCTGCCAGATTACGGAGTTTTATCTGAAGCGGGGTTTCCGGCCGGCTCCCTTCAATGAGCGATGAAGCAATCTCACCCATCTTTGTCTGATCCCCGACCGCAGCAGTTATCATGGTAGCCCGGCCACCGGTGATGTATGAACCCTTCAGGAGCGTATCTGAAACGACCTTGCGAATCGGTTCACTCTCTCCGGTAAAGGCAGATTCATCAACCTCAGTCTCTGACGCATCAAGAAGATACCCGTCAGCAGGGACCATATCTCCTGCTTCCAGCAGAACAATATCCCCAACAACCACATCCCGCATCGGGATACTGCTCGGGCTGCCATTTCTGATCACTTTGACCGCGGTATCATCCCGCATCGCATGTAATGCATCAAACTCCCGGTTACTCTTAAATTCAGTCAGAAAAGCTATGGTAGTTGCAAGTATGACGGCAAGAGCGATGCCTATGGTGTCAAGAAGACTTTCTCCTTCCAATACGGCAACAATCGCTGACAAAACGACGGCAACGAGGAGAATGCGGATGATCGGATCCTGATATTTCTCCAGATACTGTTTCCAGATCGGAATTCTCCTTGGGGGCGTTAACTCGTTCGTTCCATACTGCTTTCGTGACTCCAGAACAGTTTCCGACGATAATCCGTCCGTTCCAAACCGCCTCAGTTCCTCTTGTGGGATCATGACTCATTTCCGGTTTTTTTTGATAATTCACAGGCTTTATGAACCCTCCCTGCAATCTTCTCCAGATTCACAACAAATGCAATCACTATTCCTGGATTGTTCAGCTCTGCAGCCTCCTGTGACGAAAGGCCCGTATCACCGGTTGCGAGTTTTTCACGCACGACCGGTTCAGGCAAAGACTGCCATGCTAGTGATCTCCTGCACTGATACAGGGTATCGCGGACCATACCACAATACTATTCCTATATAATTAAAGCATTTTCGAATATCCAGATTTTTAATTCATTCTTCTCTCAGGTCAGTTCGCCATAGATTATTTAAATGAGTACGGAGTATTCACCACTACTGAGGTGATCAGGATGCTTGAGAATGTAAAAATCGGAAAGAAATTAATTGGTGGATTTCTTCTGACGATAATCATTATGCTCATCATTGCCGGAACCGGATTTATCTTTATCACGAACCTTGCAGAGAAGAGCGTGGAGATGTATAATGACCGTTTAATTCCAGTCCAACAGATTGGAATTATCAATGGGGCGTTTACCCAGTTCAGGGGAGACGCGTACAAAGCGATGCTTGTCCCTGAAGAGCGGACGACAAGCCTTGATTCTGCTGAAAAGGTACTGGCATCGGTCGATGATCAGATTGCCGTCATAGATTCATTACGTCTCAGCCCTGATGAAAGAAAGGTTTTCGAGAGTTTTAAGACCGCTTTTCAGAACTATAAAACCGAATCAATCAAAGTACTCAATTTCGTCAGGGATAATAAGATTGATGATGCGATTAATGGTCTCAAGGCGGGAACCCCTCTTGCAAATTACCGGGCGCAATGCAATGATGCATTAAAGAGCCTCATGGAAACAAACATGCGGGTTGCTGAGCAGATAAAAACCGATAATGACAATAATGCCAATACGGCTAAAACCACAATGATTCTGGTCACGATCATCGGTGCCGTCTGTGGAATCGGGTTTGCAATTGCCCTGACCCGGAGTATTACCGGCCCGCTTGGTAAGACGGTTGAGATGATCGACGAGATGGGTCATGGACACCTTGGTATGCGGCTTTCCATGGACCGCAAGGATGAGATCGGAATCCTTGCCCAAACAATGGACACCTTTGCAAATAACCTGCAGCATGAAGTTATCGGGATTATGAAAAAAATTGCTGCGGGTGAGAAAGTAACCGATGTTCCCATCATGGATGACCGTGATGAGATAGGCCCTGCGTTAAAAGAGACTGCTGAAACCCTCAGCGATCTTATCGAGGAGACAAAAACCCTCGCCCATGCCGCTGAAGAAGGAAACCTCAGTGTCAGAGGGAATGCAGACAAGTTTAAAGGAGGATACCGGGAGATCATTGCCGGAATCAATAACACCCTGGAAAATATCATCGGCCCGGTCAACGAGGCCATGAATCTGGCTGGTGCGTATGCCCTTGGAGACTTTACCGCACGGTTCAGTGATAAGGTTGCTGTAAAAGGTGACTTTGTTCCGTTTAAGGAATCACTGAACAAAATCGGAATTGAGACGGGGATTGCAATCGGACAGGTAAAGAAGGAGGTCGAAAGTCTCCTGGCTGGGATGGAAGAGACAAGTGCCAGTGTTGAGGAGGTATCTGCCGGGGCCCAGAATCTGGCCCATAATGCAGGTATTGTCAGTGATCTCTCGGAAAAGAGCGGACATGGCGTAAACCAGGTTCTTTCTGCCATGAACGATCTCGCAACCACGGTATCCGCCGTTGCAAGTCAGGCAAACGAGGTGGCAAATCTTACCCAGGAGACTGATGAACTTTCCAGACAGGGAGCATCTCTTGTTGGAAGAACAGATGCCGGGATGCATAAGATTTCTGATTCCTTTAACCAGACGGATCTGGTGATCGGAGAGATTGGAAAGCAGATGGAGGATATTGGAACGATTGTGAATGTCATCAGCTCAATCGCTGATCAGACCAACCTCCTTGCGCTGAACGCAGCAATTGAGGCTGCGCGGGCAGGAGACGCCGGGCTTGGATTTGCTGTGGTTGCGGATGAGGTCAAAGCCCTGGCACTTGAGTCACAACAATCGGCCGAGAAGATCGCGGCACTTATTGATGAACTACAGAAAAAATCACGGGCAGTCACCGAATCCATGAAGACATCGCTCAAGGATGTGGAGGAAGGGAATGCAGCCGTCAGGGAGACTCTGAATGTCTTTAACAAGATTGCAGAGGCGATTGCAAATGTCTCCATGAGGGTCGGCGAGGTAGCCGGTGCCAGTCAGGAGCAGGCTGCATCGGTTGAGCAGATAAGTGCCAGTGTGCATGAACTGGGCACCCTCATTGAACAGGCTGCAAAAGAAGCGATCGATTCCTCTGCTGCGACTGAAGAGGCATCAGCAGCCCTCGACCAGATAACCAGGGTGATTACCGACGCCACCGCCTCAATCGACAGAATCTCCCAGTCTATGGGCAGGTTCACTACATAATCCCCTTATTCATCCATTTATTCTTTTTTTCACATCATTCGCGTCCGGTATGAATACGCAGATATAAACCAGTAACTCCGAGTGGTGAAAAGTTTATGTTACATGCTAACATATATCATGACATAGGTTCTCATGGTGGTTTCCATGCTGCGGGTAAAACGCGTTTCCAAATCATTTGGCGGCCTGTGTGCGGTCAGAAATGTTGACATGACCCTGCATGAGGGCGAAATACTGGGGCTAGTCGGTCCAAACGGAGCAGGAAAAACGACACTTCTCAACCTTATCTCCGGCGTATACCGCCCTGATTCAGGAGGAATATTCTTCAGAGATGAGAATATTACCCGGCTCCCCCTTGATGCCATCTGTAAGAGGGGGATTGCAAAGACATTTCAGCATCCCCGGTCATTCCCCGGTCTTACAGCAAAAGAAGGAGTCATGATAAGTGCCCTGTATGGAAACGGCCATAAACCATCCATGAAACAGGCTGCAGAAGAGGCAGTCGACTGTCTGCACCGGGTCGGATTTCCTGAAGATAAGATAGACAGCCCGCTTGGAAACCTCAATACCATAGAACTTCGAAAGACCCAGCTAGCCCGTGCCCTGGCATCACGACCACAGATGCTACTTCTTGATGAACTGATGACTGGCCTTACTCCAGGGGAAGGGAAAGAGGCGATCCGTCTGATCAGATCGATGCAGGATGAGGGACTTACCATCCTGATGATCGAACATGTCATGCGAATCATTATGGAGGTCTCTGACCGGGTGGTCGTCCTTGACCAGGGTGAGAAGATTGCAGAAGGAACCCCCCGTGAGATTGCAGCAGACGGCCGGGTCATCGAATCCTACCTTGGAGAGCAGTACCATTTCTAAGGTGTTTTTGTGCTGAAGGTTACGGGGGTATCAGCCTCATACGAACATCTCCAGGTACTGTGGGATGTGACCATTGAGGTTGCAAAAGGAGAGATCGTCACCCTCATCGGATCGAATGGAGCAGGAAAAAGCACCCTTGTATCTGCAGTCATGGGGTTTATTCCGGCCAGTTCAGGAAGCATTCTCTTTTCAGATAAACCAATCCACGGTCTTCCCACCTATGAAATCGTGAAACACCGGTTAAATCTCGTTCCTGAAACCCGGAAACTGTTTGGAAAGATGAGTGTGAGAGAGAACCTGCTCATGGGGTCGTACATGCACAGGAATGAGGAGGACCTTGCGTATGTCTACTCGCTCTTTCCGATACTTCGGGACCGGCAGGACCAGCTGGCCGGAACGCTCAGTGGCGGAGAACAGCAGATGCTGGCCATCGGACGATGTCTTATGACCCGTCCGGATATGATCATCCTTGATGAGCCATCTCTTGGGCTTTCTCCAAAATATGTGCATAATGTTCTTGAAACGGTCAGAGCCCTTAATGAGGAGGGTCTTACCATTCTACTGGTAGAACAGAACGTAAAACGTGCCCTTGAAATATCCCACCGGGCATACATCCTTGAGAACGGAAGGATCGTGCTCTCCGGTCAGGGACAGGAACTCCTGGAGGATGCGCATGTGAGGGAAGCATATCTGGGGATGTAAACTTTCTCACATATTTCTCTCCTCAATCATATTCTTAAAGCCGCCTTTTTTACCGGATCATCCGGGTTTTTTATGTGAGAAGCCGAATACCAGTGCTGAAAAGAGAGGTTTTTCTATCGTTTCCTCATCTGAAAACCCCGCTTTTTCCAGGCATGTACCGCATCAGGGAGTGAAACAAGCCCTTTTGGGAGAAAGATGATCGTCAGGATGAGAAGCAGGCCGATGACGATAAACCGCTCATATGTCAATCCCAGTGCATTCAGACCTTCCCAGATAAAACTGACAACGATGGTTCCGATAATGGGACCTGCAAGCGTTCCAAGCCCTCCGGTTATGGAATAGACGACCGGCCAGAAGGAGATATCCGTTCCAAAGATTTCAGGTGAGATGTATCCAAAATGGGAGACCTCAAGGGCTCCTGCAATGGCTGCAATACCAGAGCTGATGCCAAATGCAAAGAGTTTGAACGGGACCGTGTTGATACCGGATGCTTTTGCCTCCATCTCATTCTCCCGGATTGCGGCGAGGGCAAGCCCGATTTTGGATCTGAGCAGGAGATGAAAGAGCAGCAGCGAACCGGCTGCAATAATCAGGATGCAATAGTACTCGATCAGCGATGATGCCGGTCCTGTGCCGGGGATGAGTTTTGGAACAGGATATCCGTCCCATCCGCCGGTGATAGGGCTGAGCTGGCTGATGACGATGACGGTCTGGACAATGACAGCAAACCCGAATGTGACCATCGCAAGGAACCATTCCCTTAGTCTGACACAGGTCAAGCCGATAAGAAGTCCAATCACGGTAGTCAACCCGGCTCCGGCTAAAATCGCAATGATAAAAGGGATTTTAATTTGTATCGCGATCAGTGATGAGAGATATCCGCCAAGGCCAAAAAAGGCTGCATGACCCAGGGAACCCTGGCCTGAAAAGGTGAGAAAATTCCAGGCAGATGCATAGATGATAAATATCAGCATCAGAATGAGGACCGTCCTAAAATACTGATTTGAACCGAGCAGAACTGGAAGGAACACTGCACCGGTAAAGGCCAGAATGGGGATGAGATGATACCTTTTTACAACGGAGACCGCAATCATTCGTTCTCCTCCCCAAAAAGACCAGTGGGACGGATGATGAGCACGATAATTAAAAGGATAAACGATACCGCGTCTTTCCACGCTCCTCCAAGGGTGAAGGCAGTGCCGTTTTCGACAAGGCCGACTGCAAGGCCTCCGACAATGGCACCCGGAATGCTCCCCAGACCGCCAAGGATGATGATGGCAAACGCCTTGATCGCCGGTACAGATCCCATATACGGGTTGAATACCTGACCACTGACCGCCCAGAGGGTTCCCGCTGCTCCAGCAAGAGCGGCACCAATACCAAAGGTGATCATATCCATCCGCTCGACATGAATGCCCATGAGCATCGCTCCTGTCCGGTCCTGACTGGTTGCCCGTATCGCCCGGCCGGTCCACGAGTGATGAAGAAAGATATACAGGCCGATGAGCAGACCTGCTGTGATCGCCATGATGATAAGATAATCGAGCGGGACCTGAATAATGCTAAAATCAACGGAGATATCCCGGTAAGGACTCTGGATGGTCTTCCATTCGTCGGTCCATATCCGTGCAACAAGGTTTTGCATGATGTAAATAAGACCTATACTCACGAAGATCTCATTTAATTTCCCAGTTCCGAGAATCGGCCTGAAACAGAGCCGTTCAATGATCACCCCAATCGCTATCAGAACTGGAATAGAGGCACAGAGGAGGACATAGGGATTAAACCCGCTCATAATATAGAGAAAGAACGTGATGTACGTTCCAAGCATGAGAAATTCGCCATGAGCATAGTTTACTATCTTCATGACACCGAAGATGAGGTTCAGGCCGGTTGCCAGCAGGATATAGATGCAACCGGTGTATAATCCCCAGAAAAGAACCTGGGCGATTATCTCAGCATGTATCTCCATTCGTCAAATCCATGAAAAATTTATTTCCTGTCCGCTCCTGAAAAGGGGATCAGGGAGATCCCGGCTGATACCAGTCAGGAATAACAAAGGCGGTCTCGCTGATCGATGAGGGCCAGACGATTTGGGGCCGAATCTCACCGGCTGCGGGATCCATCTTCATCTGTTCCACATAAAGATCAAAACTGCTCTCATGGAAGTCAGGTGAGAACCGGATTTTGCCATCTTTCATCACTTCGATCATGTGATCCATGGATAGCTCTGACAGGGCTTTCTGAACTGCTCCTTTATCCAGGGTTCCTGCGTTTTCGATGGCTTTTGCCGCAATATATACCGATTCATAGGTGGCTGCTCCCATCATTCCGGCAAATCCGCCATATTTTGTCTGGAATTTCTCAAGGAACTTCTTTGTTGGTTCTGCAGTACTGCCCTTCGGGATTGCATAGGGTGAGAACCGGCTTTCCATAAGCGTATAATCACCATACTCACCAACACCGGTGTAGTAATCGGGATCATCATTGTTCTCAATGGAGAGGATAAGGGTGTTCAGGCCAACATCACGACGGGCCTGCTGGGTAAGTGGAATCAATTCATTCAGGAATGTGACAGCGTAGATGATATCCGGTTTTTTCGCCTTGACTGAGGTCAGGGCGGTCCTGAAGTCTGATTCTCCCATCTTAAACGTCTCCTCTGCCACGATCTCAATAGGCAGGTCGAGGTCTTTGGTCAGGTTTCTGACCGCGACCTGCTGTCCTTTTCCAAACGGACTGTCCTGGAAGATGAGTGCAAGTCTGAGCGGGCGGTCAGATGGGAGACTGAATTTTTTATATATCTCCGGCCTGACCACCTCATTGATAAAGAGCATGCTGGCTTTGGCTGAATCATCCGTATTAGGACGATGGAAAAACATATAGCTGGTATCAATATCATTTCTGTGAGAGACAGAAGTGCTTGACCCGCCGGAGATGATGTATGGCACCTTGTTTTCTGCGACAATGGACTGATGTGCAGAGACCACAGCACTTGAGTACCCGCCAACCAGAAGATCGACATTATCCTGGGTGATCAGTTTTGAGACAGCTTTGATCCCCCCTTCACGGGTTGATTCATCATCGCCCTGAACCAGCGTGATCGGGATCTTTTTATTCAGCGATTTCACAAAGACACCACCCTGTGCATTGATCTCCTCTGCGGCCAGTTCTGCCGACTGCCAGATGTCCTTTCCGGTCGTACTCGCCGGTCCGCTCATCGATGCAACAACACCAATCGTTATGGTTTCAGCAGATGGTGATGCCTGCTGTTCGATACACCCAGAGAAGAGAAGTGCCCCGATAATGAGAAAACCCGTTATCAGGCTGTATAGAACCCACTGTTTCATGTTCATACACCGTGCCATGACATGCCATGACATACTAGAGTGTAGGTCAATCAGCTTTATAGAAATTATGGTACTGCATGATGGGGAACCGACATGTGATTGTGAACCGCGATGAAGAGCAT
>ERZ795046.1842-NODE-1842-length-19973-cov-767.331057_pt1 | contig 19973 bp, 25 predicted proteins | sample MGYA00375130_ERZ795046 | MGnify/ENA primary metagenome ERZ795046 (study PRJEB30175, sample SAMN05720202) | activated sludge metagenome | isolation source: anaerobic digester from wastewater treatment plant | place: Japan | collected 2015-05-15 ...
GTCTTCTCATCTACAACAAGATAAGAATTGTACGAAACACCTTTTGTCAATGGCCAGATATTCTCAAAAAGATGTGTGTCCCTGTCGTTTACACCCACGTAATAGACTCCGTCCACTATCTTTGCAACAACTTCCATTATCCCACCTCCACATCTTAATATCATAATCGTTCCCAAAGACAAATTCTAACACAACTAAACAATATATCAAGTACAAAAAGGCATGAAATAATCAATTCTTGACAAAAAGATTATGGAGTTGCTTTGCACCTTTTACTCCGACCCATATGAATGATATCCAGTAGAGCACTACCAAAAAAATGATCCCTGCAAATGCATAAGGTACATCACTAATACCGTTAGTACCGGAACTGAGTCCAGACAGTGTCGCCACAATGTTAATGAGAAAATAGGACGCTACAGTAGATATAGTTAAAAAGAAGAGAAACTTCCATGGAAGCCCCTTTTTAGCACAATAGTTTGATATGAGCAACTCACCCAGTACTATAATTGGGAAAACTTCTAAGGGAATTAAAAAATCAAAGACAAATCGAAATGATGAAATGAAAAAGTGCACCACTGTGGTAAAGATAGAGAAAACAACAGGGCCCCAAAGAAGGATAACACCGATGATAAGGATTATAGGTAGGATTTTGGAGTTATGCTTTTGCATAGCTAACACCTCCAGATATCGAACAGAATACGTACAAAGAGATTATAGCACATAATGTATCGAAAATTGCCATTTTGGAAGGCATCATTTGACACAGTAATTGCATGGATCGGATTTACCAATATCTAAAGCTTCTTGCAAAGTACCTTGATTGATGGTCTTACTTTTCTGTAGTAGCGGACAGTCTTTTGAGTAATGATAAGATTTACCATTCGGCGTCCAGTAGACTATTCTATTTAGACTTTTTGGACTTGAGTTTTCCAAAGCCCATAATCCACGACTGCTCTCCCTTGCCTCTGCCTCATATTTTGCAAAGTACTCTGCATACTTCACATCTGGCGGATACGTAGCAGCTTGTGCATATCCTTCGAGCACAAGTATCGCATTGAACATCTTTGTTCTGATCTCGCTATCTGTGAGTTCTGAAGGCTTCTTGAGCCAAACATATCTGAGCAATCTTCCATACTTATCGGTCTCAGACACATCCTTTTCCAAGTAAACCTTCTTACCAAGAAGTTGTGACTTTGTAAATTCTGCGGCCTCTTTGCCATATGATTCGATTCTCGTCGTGCTCTCCGGCGTGTTGATGCCTATTAGTCTAACTTTGTATGTTTCTCCTCTCATTTCTACTTCAATTGTATCACCGTCGATCACTCGTGTTACTGTCACACCGGATGGAATATTCTGTATTATAACAACTATGGCAGCTAATATAAAAACAACCACTGCGGATGATACCTTGGCTTTTCTTTTCGTTTGCATCACCTCATCAACTAACTCTTATCAACTAATCCTCCGTACGATATTCCAGAATCTATTCTTTAATCTATTCTTTACCATCAATAGATGCCAAGTACGTTCCTACAATCATTATCACAAGTGCAACAAGGAACGTCAGAGTAGGTACATCTCTGAAGATGAGTAACGACAATCCCGCACCTATGAATGGTGCAATTGCATAGTAGGCACTCGTTTTTGCAGCCCCCAAGTATCTTTGCGCGTATATGTAGAAGAATATACTCATTCCATACGCTAAAAAACCCAATAACAGGGCAGCAAAGATGTACAACCAATTACTTACACGCTCGTGTATAGCAAGTGCGATCAACAAAGAACCTGTGCCTGAACCAAATCCTTTGATGACAACTACTTGCAATGGATCCTTTATCGAAAGTTTCCTTGTAAAATTGTTCTCAAGACCCCAACAAGTACATGCCAATAATACAAATATCGAACCGATGGAAAATGAGAAACTATTTGTGTTTTCCATCGATAATATCATACTTGCAAGCGTTATCAAGATTATTGCGCTCCAAAGCCTCTTAGTTATGCGCTCTTTGAAAATGAACAATGCAATGAGCGACGTGGCAACGATCTCAAAATTGTTGAGCAAAGAGACATTTTCTGGCGTTGCCGTGGTAAGACCAATCATCAAAAATATCGGTGCAGCAATGTCTAAAACTATCATACCAACTGTGTAGGGTATCTCTTTTGTTGTGAGCCTTTTCTCGCCACTTTCAATACCGTTAACAGTTCTCACGAGTCCAACTAATGCCATCCCTATACCAGCACCAAGATAGAGAAAAGATGCCATGAAAGTTGGCGGAACTTCTTTCAACAGTAACTTAGATACAGGAGAACTTATGGCATACAATGCAGCAGCTAAAATGGCAAATAGAATAGCCCTATGCTGAACTTTTGGCTCGATTTCTGCCTCCACGATGCACCTCACAATTGACTTCTCTCAATTAAACGATAAACTTTTTCCAAAGTATCGCGCACAAATCCACGTTCAGATGCTTTCCTAGAAATATAGTTCTTATCGTACATATGCAGAAATAATCCTTCCTTGTTGGTCTATGCTGAAGAGTTCTTCTGGAATAACTAGTCTCCATTCCTTACAATACTTCGTGCTATTCTTCGTTAAGTACCTAATGCTCTTCCCAACTCTATTTCTGCACAATTCTATAAAACTGTCGGAAAGTTTCAATTGATCCTTATAATGTTCCAGAATAAACCCTGTTTTCTGATATAGGAATTGATTGTTTTATAATTCCAAGCATTTAATCACCTCATTTTCATCTAAATAGTTTACCATCTCAATACAATTCAGAAGTTCTTCCAAACCACCGACTTTTTCAAAATCTTCTATGCTGTCGACTATTGTACGTTCCAATGTAGTTACCCGTATTCCTTTAGTGTTCCTTGGCGTTATTATCCCAGCCGACAACTTAGATGGGAGATATTTGTATCTAATTCCGTTGAACTCAAAATCATTAAATCTCTTTGTTGAAGAAACATACATTTGAAAAAAAACTTGATTATACATACCCATGTACTCAAATGCTGAATGATACGATAAGTATGCAGTTTCATTGATTGCACATGCTATGTGAAACCTTGTAGCAATAGGTTGTCCATCTACTGCATTGATGCAAGTATAGAGATTATTACGTATCTTCTTTACTAATCCCTTTTTTGATAGGCGAGAAACAAGGGAATATGCGGTTTTTTTATTTCCCACAAGTTGACACACATCGTCTATCGTAAAAGTATCAAATTTGGCAAGTTCTACATAACTTACCATCTTCATCGCCTCTCAATTAGTTATGGCCTTACACTTTCTACCCTCAACATTTTAAATGGTTTAAGAGCGGCACCTATATCTCGCTTTAATTATATTATACAATTCTTCAAATTCAAAGAGAATTGTGCAAAAATTAAAGTGTGTCGTAGGTATAACACACTTAAAGTAGGTTACAAATGAAAAATCAAATCTGATATGTTGGATATTTCTTAGAACAACTGATTATACTAAAAATATTGCATAGAGAGTATATGAAATTCATTGAAGCATGAATAGGCAGTGCAAAAAGCATCATACTGAAGCACACAACAAGATATTCAAGTTAATTGTGCTGAAATTAGAGTATATTGTCTTATTGATTGAGGTTTTTCAGCAACTCCACAACTTCTTCTGTCTTTAGAACCTTTCCATATGACACAACTTTTCCATCTATAACGAGTGCTGGCATACTCATTACTCCATAAGAGCTAATCTTAGCTGGGTCAGACACATGTTCAAAATCTACATCCAAGCCAAGTTGTTCTATTGCCCTTCTTGTAACATTCTCAAGTTGTTTACACCTTGAACAGCCCAATCCAAGCACTTTTACGGACTTTATTGATTCCCTTGCCTTGCTGTTTCCCTCATTTTCTACCATACCAAACACCTCCAATTTCTGTGCTATACTTCTATTCTACATCACTATACAATAAACGTTTGAAACATGTTAAACAGATATCCAATAACAATGATTCCGAAAATGCATATAGAAATGAATAGAGTCAATAGCTTAGGCTTTATGACCTTACTCAACATAACCATTGATGGTAAAGAGAGTGTTGTGACGGCCATCATAAATGAAAGCACAGTACCAAGTTGCGCACCCTTTGCAAAAAGTGCTTCAGCAATTGGAATTGTTCCAAATATATCGGCGTATATAGGAACACCTACCAATGTAGCTAAGATAACGCCTAACGGATTATTTTTGCCAAGTACATTTGAAATCCACTCTTCTGGTATCCAATTATGAATCAAAGCACCTATACCCACACCTACAAGTATGTATGGGAAAACTTTCTTAAATGTGGAAATCACTTGATCTCGTGAATAGACTAATCTGTCTTTGTAAGTCAAATTCGGTGATTCTATGTCCACATTGCTCGCAGATAAAATGAAATTTTCCACGTACTTCTTCATGTTCATGGTCTCTATCAATGTGCCACCGGCAACCGCAATTATTAGACCTGCTAACACGTAAACAGCTGCCACTTTTGGTCCGAAAATACTCATCAGCAATATAAGTGAACCAAGATCTACCATCGGCGATGAGATTAGGAATGAAAACGTAACTCCGAGAGGTAAACCGGCTGATGTGAAACCAATGAACAATGGTATAGATGAACAAGAACAAAATGGCGTTACAGTCCCCAGCAATGCTGCAACTATGTTGGCAACTATGCCATGGAATTTTCCCAATATCTTTCTACTTCGTTCAGGCGGAAAATAGCTCTGTATGTAGCTTATTACAAATATCAAAATGCACAGAAGCAAAATGATCTTAATGATATCATATATAAAGAATTGCAGGCTCTTACCCCATTGGTTTGTTAAATCAACACCGAGGAATGTGAGTAAAGAAGAGAGCAGATTATTTAGCCAATTCATGCCAAGTATTTGATTCTCAACAAATCTCAACACTGTAAAAGCCTCACCCATCAACAGATGCCTCCACTTCAAGCTTTATCAACAAAGCAACGAGACTCTACATCGTGAATTCCTTACTACTTCACTTAACATCTTGAGTTTGTACCTTGCAGCATCCCGGGTTTTGAATATCTGTGCCTTCAACTTCCTGTCTTGAATTAACAACATTTGTTAAAGTCCTTAGTAACTCTATGGCATATTTGCTTCCCTTTTCGCTTATCTTATAATATGTCCATTTTCCCTCTTCTCTACTTTCAACAATTCCAGATTCAACAAGTATCTTCATGTGATATGAAAGTGATGATTGATTTATGTTTAAATGTTCCAATAACTTACAAGCGCACTTTTCGCCATCTCTGAGAATTTCAAGTATTTTCAGTCTATTATCATCACAAAAAGCCTTGAAAACTTTAGCATGTTGCTGATATACGTTTTCCATACAACCACCTCAAATCGAAATAATTCGATATATATCACTTATGATTATTATCCTCAAATCGAATTTTGTCAATATGATATTTAGAATACAAGAAATCAGATACCTATTTTCAATTAACAATAGGATGATATTTAGCAGGTGGGGGCCGAAATTACACGTGTGAATAGATACGCCTCATCAGGATTAAGCAGTCTTCAAAGTAGTCTCGCGGTTTGGATATTGCTTAAGAACTCTATTTGTCCGAGTTTAGTACTCGTTGTCGTGTCTGAAAAATCCTGTCATCTCGATACCGTACTCTCTGCATAGTTTTGTGGCTTTTTCTTGCATAGTGTCCCAGTAATGTTTGTTCTTTGCTGCAGTTAGTATCTCACCATAAATTTCAGCACCTACAAGCTTTATCAACGTATTTCTAAACAATCCCGTATCGAGTGGTTTGAGATTTATAATCTCGAACATCACGTAATCTACATTTCCAGATATATTACGCATGATCTTTTCCAAGTTAGTAATATACGGTATTATGGGACTGACGAATGCATAGCATCTCACACCGTTCTCTTTGAGTGCTTTCAACGTTTCAAATCGTTCATCGATATGGGTTGCACCCGGTTCAAGTATCTCAGATGCACGTTTATCGTCTATTCCACAACTTATCCCCACCTCACATCGTGAAAATCTTCTTATCACATCCACATCTCTGAGTACAAGACTGGATTTTGTGAGGATATCAACGTTGACATCGTAATCAGCCATGATCTTCAAACACTCCCGAGTCAGTTCCAATTTTCTCTCAATGGGTTGATAATCGTCCGTGACACTGGCGAGCAATATGTGTTCGTTCCAACGCACTTTTGAAATCTCTTCCTTCAACACATCCAGCGCATTCGCCTTGTAATCAACAAATTGTCCCCACACATCGCCTTCATGACCAGTGAAGCGTTTCATGAAACGTGCATAACAGTACACGCAACCATGCGTGCAACCAACATATATGTTGCAACAATAATCCGCACCCGGGAGTTTGCTCTTTGTAAGAATGCTCTTGCAAGTAATTTTAGCCATGTATTTTCACTTCCATGCTTAAATATACAAGATTATTACAGATTATTATAGCACTCGTGCAATGGAAAATTCTTAAAGTAAAGTTTGCTAAAATCGTGGAAAGTTTGGAAAAAATAAAGGAAAATGTTAAAATATTATCATGATAAAACATTTCGGCGTCCAGTCTTATTCAAGGGGGAAAGATGAAACGCTGAGAAGCATGATTGAAGTAACCCAGGAGGATTACAAAACGTTTTTTGAAGAAAGGTTTTCTGTTGTCATAGATGGCCATGAGATAAAGTTTGGCAGGAGTTGGAAGATCAAGTCGTATAGTCCACAGAATGGTTACGTGCTTGAAAGAACGACGGTGTGGAATTTTTCTGATGTGGGTAGGTGTGTTACGAATAGGGGGAAGTATCGTAGAAGTTGGCCGTCTTACATTCCAAGAAATCTCATCTTGAAGTACACTTATGGAGATGATTAAGATGCAAAATAAATGGGCTATGGCCATTAAACCAGTTGTCGATGTTAGAGCAGAACCAAAATTCAGGAGTGAGAGAGTACATCAGATTGTTTTCGGAGAGATAGTCGAATTACTCGAAGAACAGATAGACAATGAGTATCTATATATCTGCGATAAGAGGGTGGATTATCGAGGATATGTCAATAGAAATACTTTGCACATCTTGTCAGAAGATGAACACTCTCAATTGAACAAACTCCCAGTCTTAAAAGTCTCCGTTCCTTTTTGTAAAACCGTTGGTGGTTTATCCTTTCTTCTTCCTGTTGGAAGTAGGTTGTATAAACAGTCGGAGAATGAATATATACTTCCCAATGGGACGGTTTATTCATTGAGTGACTCTTTACTCAACATACATAGCAATATTATTGATTTAGCGCTTGATTTTCTTGGCGTTCCGTATCTTTGGGGTGGTATATCTTCTTATGGTTTTGATTGTTCAGGCTTTGTAAATAGGCTCTACGATTTAACTGGGAAGGATTTACCGCGTGATGCCGGAGACCAAGAAGAGTGCCTTGAAAGTGTAGAATCTCCGGAACCAGGTGATTTACTTTTCATGAAAGGACACGTCATGATATATATAGGTGAAGGGAAAATTATCCACGCAAACGGGCATGATATGTGCGTTTCGATAACAGACATTGTCAAAGATGAATACGGGAAATATCTGAAAAATCAGATAAGAAAAATTGGCAGAGTTAAATGACTTTTTTAACTATTCAACTAATCTAATGCATATGTTAAATTACCTCACCTTTTCAATTTTCTTATACTCGTAATGTGTTGCTTATCTGTAAATGCCATACGTTCTGTTCACATCTTGAACGAACAAGATTCCGTTACCCGGCTCGTTTATCTTGATTGCATCTTTTATCGCAGAGACTATGTTTTCTGTCGTATCACTTTCAGATAGTATCATTACGATCTCCTTTTCTGGTTCTATTTCCATGGAAAGTATCTTGCCACTTTCATGTATTCCTGAACCACGTGCGTTGATGATCGTTCCACCTTTTGCCCCAGCTTTATTTGCCGCATCGATTACTTCCTCTGCCCTTCCTTTGTCTACTATGACTGTGATCAAGTTGTACATTGCTTCGTCACCTCTTCTTTCTATATCATTCTTTACGACTCTTTTCTCAGATTTGATGTTCTTTGAGCCTAAAATACTATTGATGGAGGTTGTGAAGACTATTCCACGATTTGGTTTATCAAACTCAAATTCCTCGTTCATTTCCTCAAGAGCTCGGTATGCAACTGATTTTTCAGCTGCTAAGTATACTAACTCCCTTCGCACATCGGCCAGTCCTATAAAATTCAGTACGCGGCTGTTGACGGTACCTTTTGCCAAAGTTATAGTTCCACCGGAAAAGCCGTGGCGTTTTGCCGATTTAACTACTTTACTGCCCAATCCATAGTTAACAATTATACACACCAGTTCCATTTCAACAGATTCTCCAAGATTTCTACTATTCTTTTTTGCTATCTTTTATTCCTCCCTTCCGAGATTTCATCTTGAAAATCAGACCAAGAATTTGTATTCCAACAACTGGAGTCATTGCAGCTGTTGCAACCATGCCAAAGCCATCTATTACGACACTTGCATGTTCTACAGCTTCAGCAATTCCATTCGTGAATGCCATGATGAACGTTGCTATCATCGGTCCCGACGCAACTGCTCCAGAATCGAATGCCATACCAACAAATAAGTCAGGAACGAAATACATCGTAACGATGGAAATGATGTAACCTGGTAATAAATAATGCCACAACTGAATCTGTGGTACAAGTATCCTTATTACAGATAAACCAATAGCCAATGATGCACCAAGTGCCAACGTGAACAGGACAGCGAATCTCTTCACATATCCGCTGGTTATCTCTTCTATCTGATATGTTAACACTTGAACACTTGGTTCAGCAAGTACCGTAACAAGGCCAAAAAGAAATCCGACTACGATAACGTATATTTTGTTGTCCATAGAAGCCAACTTGTATCCAATTACGCTCCCAACTTGTATAAAACTTGCATTGACCCCCAAAAGGAACATCAAAAATCCAATAAACGTGAAGAGCAAACCAAAAAGTATCTTTCTAAGCGCGTGTTTGGGAAGTTTGAAGACAGTTTTTTGAAAAATCAAGAAAACAATGATGATTGGTAAAAGAGCAATGGTAACTTCTAACATCGTTGGTAGTAACTGCTCGATGAATGGTGCCATTGCCGAAGTGGAAAATGTTTCGTCTATCGCTAAACTACCGGTTATCTTCTCTGCTCTTGAGAGTATACTCAAACTCATAACTGAAAGTATGGGACCTACATAAACACAAGCAGCTAATCCGAAGCTATCTCTTTCGGAGGTACGACTATCTTTCTTGATCTTCGAAGCACCAACTGCAAGAGCTAAGATGAACGGTATTGTGAGCGCTCCCGTGGCCGCTCCAGCTGCATCAAACGATACAGCTAAGAATTCTCGAGACGTGAATAGTCCAAGAAGGAATATAAAACTATAGAAGATTAAAAATAGGGTACGAATTGAAAAATCGTACACGATCCTCAGAAGGCCTACCGTAAGTAGCAATGCCACACCTAAAGATACAGTGATGACGATGACATTCTTTGATATCATGCCTGATGTAACTGACTGTATCTGTCCCGCTAAAACATGTAATGCCGGCTCGGCAATTGTGATAAAGAAACCGAGTGCCAAACCTGCAATGGCTATGATCCAAAAACGCTTGGACTTTGAGATGGTACTTCCCATGACCTCACCAATTGGTGTTATGCCAATATCCACTCCAACGAGAAAAAAAGTTAGTCCCACAACTATAATTGCTGCTCCAACGAGGAATCTAATTAACAACGTTGCTCCAAGCGGAGTTAACGTGAAATTCAAAATCACCACTATGATTATGATTGGAAAGACGGAAGAGAAAACATCCTTTAGCTTGAGCGTTAGTGCGTTCAAGTATCCATCATCCTCTCTGATTTTCTATGTACATACGTTTCACACATAATTTTTCGAGAATTTCTCTTTTCCAAGTCTCCAGAGGTACATATCGAGTCTCTTGAAATCGTATTCTTCAAGACCGTAGAAGTCTCTGAATTTTGAAATAATTGACTTGAAAATTGGATAGTTTTTCAAATCTGCACTTTTGAACTAGCAAAAGTGATCAACATCTCTGAAGTAACGAAGCACTTTGTCAACGTAACTATCATAGAGGGGATAATCCTTTGGTTTGTGGCGACTACAGTACTTTGTAGCAAATGAGTAAAAGCTTTTCACTTGCCCGTTGGGTAGTGTCATTTTTGCAATATCCATTACCAGCGTATCATCAGCTTTCTGCAGTCTTTCATCTATGTCAAGTTCCACTATATGACTTGCCATTGCAAATGTATTGAACAAATTCGTACCATAGATATCGTTCAGTACGGATACTTTCACAAGAACGTCGTCGATGCATTTGTTCAATGGATAAGTGGTGAGAAAAAGCTTATCAAGCGCATGCTCTTTTGGCATGTCACTTTCAGAACTATACCACATTAGCTGGTATTTTTCTACTTCTTCAACACACGGTTTAGCTATATTCATTCCATCACTACTTCTAATGTTCTCACCTTCCCTTCACTTTCTTGATTTTTCAAAATCACTCTTGTGAGAGTTCTGCACGCACAATTGTTTTCTGGTTAACAAATTGATAATACAATTCATTCTAATTATACCAAAGGGCTGCCTACTTTACAAAAGTGTTTTATATAACTAATTTGCACACCAAAATTCTGATCTTCCATTACAACGAAGACAGTAAAGATAGTAAATGAAATTCGTATTGCAAACAAAAACCGCTACCGTACTTTATGAAACAATCGTACAAGGTAGCGGTTCCGTTATTCTATAGTCTATTGTTATCTATTCTATTTCTTCTTGAATGTTTGATAGACACAATCAACCAAACATGTCCTTTTGGTCGAACGGTCAACAATGCATGCCATATTCTTTAAGGCGTTTCAGCCCTTTGAATCACCAGTACTTATTAACATTCTCTTATATAACGAAAAACAGTACTCGCACTAATTGTATCATGCAAGTATTATTTCATAGTAAGTACGAATGTTGTATCTTATTCGCTACATTCACCATGATGCTGATGTTCATGGCAAACAGAGCCTGTAGATTTTAGAAAACCTTGTAGGTATGCTTCTACAGCTGCCTTTGCGTCACCAGAAGCTCCTATTACAACTTCAATGTTCCTTTCATTAAAAATCTCAACTGCACCTCCGCCCATACCTCCGCTGATGATAACATTTACACCAAGCTCGGTAAGAAAATTAGGTAGAAAACCAGGTTTATGTCCAGGATTGGCAATGGTTTCACTTTTGATAATTTTACCATTTTCAGTGTCAAAAATTATAAACTCCTCGCAATGCCCAAAGTGATTAGTTACCATTCCGTTTTCACTTGCTACAGCAATTTTCGTCATTTTTGTTTTCCTCCCTTTTTCTATTTTGAGTATATTTATCTAGTATTTCAACCGAACTCTTTTGAAGTCGATGTGCTTTCTACTAGAGTTTTAATAAGCACAACTTTTAACCATCACCCTTTTCAAAAAGCAGATTTATTGTCTTGTTGTAGACCTCTTTAACCGCTTTCCCAGGTGTGCAGTCTATGTCTACAATGGTTTGACCATTATTAATAGCTTTCACGGCTTTTGTGTCAAAAGGTATCGTGCCGACAAAGGGCAGACCTTGTTTTTCACAAAACTGTTCAATCTTTTCTGTGTTTTCAATGTTGGTATCACATTTATTTACACATACTGCTGTTTTAGTTCCGAATTTCGCAGCTGTATTTATGATGCGCTCCATATCGCTGATACCCGATATGGAAGGTTCGGCAACTATCAAAACCATATTCACCCCGCTGAGTGAAGCGATAACAGGACAGCCTATTCCGGGAGAACCATCAATAATGGCAATTTCAGAATCAACTGCTGCTGACTTCATCTGTTTTTTCACCTCAGTGACAAGCATTCCAGAGGTTCCGCTACCTATTTTGAGTTGTGCTGTTGAAAACACTTTTTCTTCATCAGAATACAACATCAACTCTCCAGCCACTGCTGGTTTCAAAGTTATTGCTTGCACTGGGCAAACATACTCGCAAACGCCGCAGCCTTCACACGCAAATGAATCAACCTTATAGTGAGAATCTACTTTTTTGATTGCGTCAAACCGGCAGTTTTGTTTGCACTGATCGCATTCAATGCACAACTCCAAATTTATCTCTGCTTTTGGTAGACCATAATAATCTGTTTTTTCCGGTTGAGAATTCCACTTGATTATAAGGTGCAGGTTAGGTGCATCTACATCACAATCAGCATAGGCCTTGGCATCGGAGAGCTTAATAAATGCACTTGCTATTGTGGTTTTTCCTGTGCCACCTTTTCCGCTAAGAATTAGTAATTGCTTCATGCTGCACCTCCTTTATCACTGTGTCAAGTAGAGAAGAAAACAGTTCACGGTATTTGTCACTTTTATTTACAGCGATCTCTGCATTTGAATTCAATGTTCCCATTTCATTGTCAAATGGAATCCTACCTAAAATCTTGATTTTTCTTTCCAAGCAAAATTTTTCTGCCGGGTTTTCTTCTTCCAAAAATTTGTTGAGAACCACTCCAAAAGGCTTATCAAATAACTTCACCAGCTCATATACCATGTTGAGGTTATGAACGCCAAACAATGTAGGTTCAGCTACCAATACACAATAATCTGCATCTTTGATACTTTCCATTACGATACAGGAACTTCCGGGAGGACAGTCGATAAATGTCAGCCGGTCTCCATGATGATTGTCCTCGGCAAGCAACTTTCGTATGATAGAAATGCCAGTAGCCTCACCGGTGTTCAATATTCCTGTCCACACCGTCACCTCACTGGAAATTCCTTTTTGAACCTTGCCGATTACTTTTTCTTTCTCTGTTAGTGCCTTTTCATGGCAAACTAAGGTGCAACCGCCACAGGAGTGGCATACATCGTCAAAGACAATCAAGTTATTTTTGATATAGGCAAGGGCATTGAATTTACATAAATCAACGCATTTTCGACATCCATTGCACAGTTCATTATTGACCTTTGGAATTCTTACTGATATTTCTTCCTCTTGAACTCCTTTAGGCTTAAAAAACAGGTGCCCATTTGGCTCTTCAACATCACAGTCTATATATGTCGATGTTCTTGTTGCTGCTAAGTTCACTGATATCAGCGTTTTTCCTGTGCCACCCTTGCCACTTAGGACAGCGATTTTCATATCAATCGTCTCTCTGTCCATGAAATTCGGCATGGATTTCATCCAGTGAGGGGAGTTTCCCATCGATATAAGAGGCAATATTATCCTTTACTGAAGTGGATGTCGTTTTAAATATTTTAATATCAGCAGATTTGAGCACGTCAGCGGCATTTTGACCACATCTTGGTGTCAACAAAGCATTTGCATTATTATCTACTATTGTTTGTGCAGCTTTAATCCCGGCACCACCTGTACTTGCTGCCGCACTGTTATTAATAAATACACTTTCCTTAGTTTCTGTATCATAAATAAGAAAATATGGGGCACGTCCAAAGGATGCACATATGTTTGACTCCAAAGTTTTCGCATCTACTGGAATTACTATTTTCATAAGAATCCTCCGTTCTTTTAATTTCCAAATATTTTTTGACTGCATTGTACAACGGTACTTGCTCTCAGGTTTAAGCAGTGAGCTTATTTTCAGGAAGGCCGTCTAACGCTCTAACAATGTCTTTCTGTGATGTTCACGCTTCCTTTAAGATTTTATCCTTTGCTAATATCAGCGTCGCACTCGATATTGCAATTGAAGCACAACACCCAAACACAAGATAGCTGATTTCCTCTATGAGACTATCTTTTACTTTTAAGCAAATGGCTAAATTCACAGGAAAGATCTCCATAGCTTCTTCCAGTATCTACATCTGGTATACTATGAGCACTTTGAGAGCACATGAAATGTTCAATTACTTTTCTGAATGTATAATCAATCACCTTGATCTTCATGATCTGTAAAGCATCGGCCACGCCCATGCCTATGACAGCCATGACCACAACTGTTACTAAAGCCGTCACAAAGCTGATATTTACCACCATCGATTAATAGTACTTTTCCATTAACTAACGATTCAGCCAGTTTTTTTCTAGCTGCGGTATAAATACCTTGAACGGTACTACGTGCCACATTCATCTGCTCGGCACACTCTTCTTGTGTTAAGCCCTCCAAATCGATAAGCCTTATGGTTTCATACTCTTCAACAGACATGACTACAAGACTTTTTGAATCTGCAGATGAATCAAGAGGTCCAAATCTAGTATTTTCAGGTAAACGGCAAACTCTTTTCCATTTCATCGGTCTCGCTATAATTCATCACCTTCATAATAATCAGGAATAACCGTAGGGTACTCCAGTTATTCCTGATCCCGGTTATAGGTTCTCTAATCGCTTATTAATAAGCTCTAGTTGATTTTGCAACACGGTTTTTTGTTCATTGAGCAGCTCCTTTTGTGTTTTCGAGAAAGTGTGATTAACTGCAAAACCTCTAGCAAAGCCCTGCCTATAGGCAAATCCAAGGCCCCTTCCTCTTCCGAGACCAGCTCCGTACTTTACCGCATTAGCACCTGTGCATATTCCTAAACCTCTTCCGGTCATTGGTTCCACGCCCATTGGACCTGTTCCATCTCTTCTTGGCATGTTATTCACCTCCTTGTGGTTTCTGACATATGCCATTTATTTCATTATATATCGTTTCTGACATATGTCAATAATCTTTGGGTAACTTCATAAAATACTTAAAAAACCGCCAATCAAGAGAATTTATCTCTTGCTCGGCGGCCTGTAACTTGCTCTTTTTGATTTTCGGTGATATGAATTGAGATTTGATTATTTCTTCCTGATCGGATGCCGAATCACAGTCTTCCACTTCTCCGGAGCAACCTTTCTGACATCGGACAGATATATCTCATGGTGGAGTCTGGTATCAGAGAAATCTGTTTCATAGTCCTGCTCGGCGATATATTTGTTCATCAATGCAACACTGGTGGGTTCATCATCAAACGGACCGATATGCATCATTTGTACACACAGGCCTTCCTCAATCGGCAGGAATTCTACAACAGAGAAGTCTTGCTTTTTCTTCTTTGTCGCTTCGGTAATTGCCCAGTCAAAATCAGCCCTGCTCACAAAATCAGGCAGTCGGATGACAGAGAGCCAGTGGAGGTCTTGCTTTCGGGTATAATCAAAGCCTTTTACACCTTCTTGCCACCAGAAGCCCTCCAGCGGTGGAACCATATAATCAAAATATCCATCAATTTTATGATCGCCCATCTTACTCATCTTGATCGTAAAGGCAATTGCGTAAAGTAACCCGATGGAAGCCTTATACGCTCCACCCTCCTCATTCGGATCACCTGTCCCGCGCACAGCGATATAGTTCATCTTAGGAATGGTTATGATCTCCGGCTTTGCTTTGGGCATGTAATATTCTTTGTATTCTTTCTTAAAATCAAAAGCCATAGCATATTCTCCCTTTCGATATCTAATCAGACACCTTAATCATGTGACGGAAAATCAGGCCCTCTCAAATGTCAAGAATCCTTCCCCGTACATAAATTATCTATCTCGTATATTTTCTGCACGTGTTCTTGCTAATATGACATTGCTCTTTCTTAGTTCAGTGAATCAACTCTACAATCCACCAGATGATCAAAAACCATACAGCTAAAATCGGTATTGCATAGTACCATTTCTTTGGCTTTCTACCTTCCCACATTCCTTGTGCTTCTGCCTTGCATTCCTCCATTATTCCATCTGGAATAAATTTTATCGTCAAAGCTGCCAACAGTGGAAGTATGATAAGGTCATCCAAGTATCCCACTACGGGTATGAAATCTGGTACTAAATCGATTGGTGACAACGCATAGCCTACAGTAATTCCTGCAAGAATTTTGGCAATAATCGGCGTATCTTGTTTTTTCATTGCAATGAAAAGTGCCGGAATAAATATCTTCGTAGCCTTTGCTTTCTCTTTGAGACTCATAGCATACCTCTCAATCCATTCTTGCAATTAAGCCCATTTGAGTACTTTGCTCAATGAAAGTGTCTGCAACTGTAAGATAGAACTAGCATTTGATTACTAAAGATTATCTGTTCTTTAGCAGATGATTTCAAGCTATTTTCTCTCCATCAGTACAACATTTTCCACATGGCTCGATTGTTCCAGATTGATGTCAAAAGCCCTCCGGTAGGTTCATATCCCAATTCAGATAGGCTTACATAAAGCGCTGCACAAGTGGCGTGGCAAGCGCCCTACCATTGTTTTCGTTCCATATACCGATATGTATTTGCAAGAACATTTCCAATATCTTCTTGATAACCATTCTCCTTAACAGCGGACTTTATTCGCTCTGGAATGCTCATTGTTTCCTTTTGTAGGCAACAATTCTTATATTTCTTTCCGCTCCCACATGAGCACGATCATTTCTACCTATTTTCATAATATGCACTCTTCCTAAAGGTGAATGTACGGAACGATCACATCATAGAATTTCTTTGACCAGTCCGCGTGGAACTTTGCCATCTGCGGCCAGTCATTCTCATTCCCAATGCTTACGTTGTCCAGCTGAATAAACACCTTTGACGACTTAATGTCATCTCCACGATTCCACTGAAGTTCTACTCCCACCTTTGATTCAATTTCGGTCTTGTGCTGATAGAGAGCATCAAACGCAACCTTGTTTTCTGACTTCTCGGCTCTGGCAAATACCACTTCTACACGAGCAGAATCAAAATTAGCAACGCAGCACAAATAGAAACCGCCAATGCCAAAGAAACCAATGATCCAGTTATCTGTACTCGGATTGACATTACTAAAGGGACCGGGATTACCGTGTACCTCGTGTATTTGCGCTAAGGCATATGTCCAGTACCGCTTTCTTATTTCAGAGCGCGTCTTTGAAGAATCGCCACTCAAGCTGAGATGCTCTCCGGCCATAGAAAGTGCTGAGGTAATCCGGTCAAAATGATCGATGATCCAGTCAAATATCTTAGGCTGTTCTGCGGGATTGAAGGCATCGGCATTCTCTTCGATAACGATGGAGCGTGTTTGCCCTGTTGGCTTTGAATACTCCCAGTTCAGACTCTCTCCAAATTCGGCCTCAATCAGGTCTTTCAATTCCTTTAATCGATTATAGGTATCCACGTTATAGGTGTAGATACCCATCTTAATCCGCTTTCCATAAGGGATAGAGAAAAACAGGTGATACCCATTTGCACCGATATGCACATCATAATATGTACGTCCGGAAGCCTTCTGTTTGGCAATATCAGCTGATCTGCCATGCTCATCCGCGTACTTTACAAATGCCGTCCAGAACTGAAGTCTCTGATCATATCCGGTGCCTTCCGCGCTATCCTCGTTTTCAGGCGTGACTACAGATACTTCCTCCATCTCCTCCGGGATTTCGCGCCCGTCCTTGACAAAGGAAATGCCGATCAGCTTTTCCAACTGTTCCTCGGTGAATTGCAGGTTCCATCGTTCCTGCATGAAAACAAGGAGTTTTTCTGTTCTGCTGTATATCTCAAAAGCAGTCCAATCCTGCAGCTTGGACACTTCTATCTCCGAGTGGGAGCCGTTTTCATACCCGCGTCGCCCCTTGGATTTAGAATGCTTCTTATCTTCAAAGCTGTCATTCTGCAAGGCCGAGTTTACACTCTGCGACAACGGCAGAAGATTTCCAAGCGCTCCTGAAAGCATCTTGATCTCAGAGTCCTTAAACTGTCGGAACATATTACGCCAATAGTACTTTGTTGGTGTCTGCGGAAGAATATGTTCAATAGAAACTTTGTCCTTCTCCGACTTCGTAAACATCGACCACGTGCAAAAACGGTCTATGTTGTTTTTCTCAGCAAGTTTAGCTTCATACTCATAGAAGAAGTATCTCAGACTATTCCAATCATAATATCCGTTTCCTGTAGAGAAGTATTTCTCGATTCTGGTAACGAAGTTCTGCGTGGCAAAATTCATATCGTTCGTAGTTCTGTCATAAATTTCCTTGCAGAGCTCATCGACATCTTTCTCTTTCACATACACCTGACGCGCAGCACGATAATAATCACTGCTGCCGTAGGATGCATTGAAATTACCTAAGCGGAATACTACAAAGATAAAGCGTTCTATGGCTTCAAAGATTTTTACTCTGCTGTTCGTAGAAATATCCCTCCGACTGATGATCGCAGTGACCAGCGGCCTAAAATATCCGATTCCAATACGATTAAGCCTATCGACACGCTTTTGCTCTTCAGGAGTAAGGTTCACGCTTTCATAAGGGAAGTAGGTGTCATACCAGTACTTTGCCATATCCTTGAGACTGTTGACGTAGTCCTCGATTTCCTTTGGCTGTAGTTTGGAAACCTCGATGGTCTCCGGTTCTTCTATTCCTACAACTTCCGTCTCGTCGGTGTCTGCGACATCATCGCTGATAACCTGTTCGGTCTCTGCCTCAACCAGAACCGGTGTCTTCTCAAAGATGCCCTTGGGGGAAAACTTGCTCAACAGGAATTTGATGTAGTCATCGCCGTGCTTACGTGAATATCTGAAATAGATAATCCAGTGTGCACGCAGAAAATCATCATCGGAAAGAGGCACGCTCTTATTTCTTCCCAACTGATAATAAACCTCTTTCCAAGCATCATCTATTTTCTTGCGAAGGGCAGATTTGTCCTTCTCATCAAATACATCATCGTCATAAAGCGTCGTTAGATAGATCAGCCTATTCTTCAATAATTCGAGATTAGTAAGTTTCTTACCTCTGTTATTCATGGTTTCAAAAGCCACAAATACATCGTAATAATCATCAATCTCATGCAGGTTGAACATCAATCGCTGAGTAAGCTTTTTATACAAAGTATTTATAGCATCAAGGCCGTCTGCGCCGGATTCCTCATACAGCTTTCTGATATTCTCAGCAAAAAAGTTTTTCGCAAACTTCAGGTTTTTTGTATAGTACGTTTCATTTACCGCGCCAGAATATGGTTCTTCAAAGACCTTATACCTCATATATTCTGCGCTGGGATTATCAACTTCATAGCTGAAAAGATATGTCGTCACCACACCATTCGGCGGCCTTTTTCTGCATATATATTTCGAAACAATCTCCTCGACAGTCTCATAGCCAAGCGTTATCTCCTTATCTGACTTATCCCTGTTTTCGTCCAAGCCACGCACAAACTTCACGATTTCATTCAAGAGAATAACAAACGTGGTTATGCGCTGCTGCCCATCAACTATATGGCACGGCTTATATCCGTTCTCGACAAGCCAGAGATCTTCGCCCCAGCTCTGGGTTTCTTTTCCTTTCAGTGGCTTGAGGGAGAGGAGGCCTGTATAGTGATAGCGGTCAGGCTGGAGATTTACAAGGTCATCCCAGAAATCCACTAGTTGCTGCTGCTGCCAAGCATAGCCTCGCTGATAGTCCGGTATACGGAATAATCTATTTTGAAAAAGCAGCGATAACGGCTGCAATTCATTTGCCATAATACGTCTCCTCACTTAGTGTTTTTAAACGCTCCTTCTATTCGTTCTGATACTCCCATAGAGTAGGTCAACAACGAGCTTTCAAAGGTATACGGAGTTATTTTCAAAAACTCGCTCAACAGATCAGAGGCAAGACTGGCATTAATCTGCTTGTATGCATCCTCGAGCTGATCATCAGGAGTAAGATCTGTCGGTTTCGGAACTGCCGGTGCAGGATTATTACTTCCAAATACTTTGAGTCCATCTTCTCCGGTTTTTCTGCGACAACTTGTTTTCCTGCATCAGTAATTACTATGGTCACACGGGCAGGACTATCAAGAAGTCCATCCTTCCTATTCTTAAATACAGTCTGCCTCCCGCTCGGAAGCCTGAAAACCGCAGTAATACTGGGCTTTCGTGGCTATTATTCCCTAACTCTTGTCATCAATACCACGCACTCAACATG
>ERZ795046.1847-NODE-1847-length-19954-cov-17.345394_pt1 | contig 19954 bp, 23 predicted proteins | sample MGYA00375130_ERZ795046 | MGnify/ENA primary metagenome ERZ795046 (study PRJEB30175, sample SAMN05720202) | activated sludge metagenome | isolation source: anaerobic digester from wastewater treatment plant | place: Japan | collected 2015-05-15 ...
AATCATGATTCCTGATTTTGTTTTAAATGAACCTGAAGCGAAGAACCTTTGGGATGCGCTACAGAGTCAACTTATCGATAAGAAACTTTTAAACAACTTCACTGCTCCGGCTTTTTCGATCCTATGTGATTCCTGGGCGAAATATTACAACGCATCAGAAGCAATTAGACAAAAAGGAATAACTGTTAGAGTTGAAACGGCAAGCGGGTTTAATGAAATACAAAATCCTGCCGTTTTAGTTATGACCAAGATGGCCGAGTTAATTAAAAAATATGCTTGCGAATTTTACTTGACCCCGGCGGCTATTGCGAGTTATGCCCGAAATAATAAACCAAAAGAGCCAGAGGATAAATTTGGAGCAGAATTCGACTAAATAAAAAACTGTGTGGTGGTGGTGATGTCAGCCAAGGTTTCCAAGTTAAAAAAGCCCAACAAAAAGCTATTTGTTTTACCAGACGATCCGGTTACCCAATACGCCGAGAAGGTTATATCCGGTAAAATTATAGCTTGTGAGGCTGTAAAACAAGCCTGCAAGCGCCATATAAAAGATTTAAAACGCCAAGGGACTAAAAATTTCCCGTATGTTTTTCAGCGAGAGAAAGCGGAGCGGTTGTTCCGCTTTTTTTCATACCTGCGGCATGTAGAGGGGGAGGTCGCCGGCCAGCCGATTATTCTGGTTGATTTTCAACAGTTTATAATCGGCTCAATTTTCGGATGGGTCCACAAAGACACCGGTTTCCGGCGGTTTAAAAAAGCATATATTCAAGTCGCCCGGAAAAATACCAAGTCCGAGATGATGGGCGGTATTAGCAATTATATGACCGGTTTCGACGGCGAAATCGGTGCCCAGGTTTATAATACGGCTACCAAAAAAGACCAAGCTAAAATAGTTTGGAACTTTGCCAAGAAGATGATCAAGGCGAGCCCGGACCTTAAAAAGCGATTTCGAATCCGGGAATCAACTTTAGAGATATTCCACGATAAAACCGATTCCATCATGAAACCTCTTGGTAAAGATACCGACACTATAGATGGTTTTAATCCGCATTTAGGGACTATAGATGAATATCACGCCCACAAAACGACTGAGATGTTAGATGTCCTTGTCTCCGGTATGGGATTGCAGCGCCAAGGGTTAATATTAATCATTACAACCGCCGGTTTTTCACTCGGCGGTCCATGTCACAGGGAATACGAATATTGCAAAAAGATTTTGGCCGGCATTTCCGAAAACGAGGAATATTTTGTTTACATCGCGGAGCTTGACAAAGGCGATGACATAAAGAACCCTAACAACTGGTATAAAGCAAATCCTTTAATGTATCACGTTCCGCGCATGATGACATATTTAAAGGGCCAATTGAAAGAAGCCTTAGAAGATCCTGACAAAATGCGGAACTTCATGACCAAGAATATGAATCTTTGGGTCGAATTCCACGAATCCGGATACATGGAGTTATCAAAATGGAAAGCCTGCCAAGTCGATATATTGCCGGATATTCGAGGAATGACGGTCTTTACCGGAATCGACTTATCTTCTCGGTTGGATTTAACCAGCGTTACCTTCGAAATACCGTACGAAGATAAATTTATAATACTGTCTCATTCGTTTATCCCGGAAGAGATGCTGGATTATAAGCGAAAGCATGACAAAGAACCTTATGATTTTTGGGTAAAAGAAGGCTATATAACCGCAACACCGGGAGCAGAAGTCGATTATCATTTCGTTTTAGAATATATCGTTAGCATGTATGAAAAAAATAACTGGCCCAAAGGACAGCTTGGATTCGATGAAGCGATGGCGACTTGGTTAGAACACGAATTAACCGAATTAGGATTTACGCCGGTAGCAATCCGGCAATCATACAGCGTTTTAACCGAACCAACCAAAGACTTCCGGGGGAAAGTTTACAATCGAAAGGTTATTTACTTAAAAAACCCGGTCTTGGATATGGCGGTTGGCAACGCCGTTACCCGGATGGGACCGAGCGGAAACATTATGCTGGACAAAGGCAAGGACCGGACTAAACGAATTGACCCGTTGGCCGCCGGGATTAACGCCCATGTTTTGGCGATGATAAATGAACCGAACATAAATCCTTACAAAGAGCGCGGCATTTTAGGACTCTAGGAGGAGGAACGGCATGGCAAAACATATTAAAAATGTTCTATTTTGGCTGAAAAATCATATAAAAATGCCAAAAATCAAGATAAAACCGCCTAAAATCAAGATAACCGACAAACAAATTAGATTAACCGGTGTCATAACCGGTTTTTTTATGGCTTTCCGCGGTTTGTGGCTAATTTATGAGCCGTTAGCTTGGTTAATATGCGGAATCTTTTTAATGTGGGTATTTTGGCCCGGAAGGAGATGATTTAATTGGGGCTTTATGATATTTTAGAAAAACGCGCAACCATTTTTGAGGGAACCCCAATTTCAAACCCTTCCCAGTGGCTGATCAATCTAATGGGTGGCGGGGTATCAAAAACCGGAATAGCGATAAACGAAGAAACGGCGATCAAGGTAGCCGCCGTTTTTGCTTGTGTCAATACAATTTCATCGGATCTATCGGCCTTGCCGCTTCACCTTAAAAAAATGGTCGAGCGCGGCAGTGAAAATGATATAAACCATCCGGTTTACCCATTGATTCATCACCTGCCGAACCCGGAAACAACCGCCTTTGAGTTTTGGCAAATGGTTTGGGTCAATTACCTTTTAACAGGTTATGGATATGCTTATAAAAAACGCAACGGGGCCGGAGATATTATTGAACTTTGGAATATCCCGACTAATGCGGTCCAGCCTTACCGAAACACTCAAACAGGCGAAAAGTTTTATATTGTCACCGATGACAACGGCAATAGAGCGAAATATTACCCCGAAGATATATATTGTTTGCGCGGGATGCGGTTTAATCGGACTGATAACGTTATTAAATTTATCGAAGTGGCGCGGGAGGCCCTGGGTCTTTCGATTGCCGCGGAAGAATTTGGGGCGCGGTATTTCTCAAACGGGGCGCATTTGGGCGGGATTGTCGAATACCCCGGCGCTTTAAACGATGACGCTTTCAAACGATTTAAGGAAAGTTTTTACGAAAAATACGCCGGAGTCGTTAACGCCGGAAAGGTGATGTTTTTAGAAAGCACAAGCAAAGGAGCTTCAAGATATATTCCTGTTGGTAACGACCCGGAAAAATCCCAAATGATTGAAACCCGGAAATTTCAAATTCAAGAGGTGGCCCGGTATTTCAATCTTCCTCTTTATAAGGTTTTGGATTACGAAAAAAGCACTTTTAACAACAACGAGCAACAAAGAATTGATTATTTGACATCTTGCTTAAATGCTCATATAGTCCATAACGAACAAACTATAATGAGGGATCTGCTTTTACCCAACGAAAGAAAGCGCAGATTTGCCAAATACAACGTTAAGGGATTCTTACGAGGAGACACCCAAGCCCAAAAAGATTTTTATAACACAATGGTTCAGATTGGCGTATTTTCACCAAATGATGTGTTGGAGTTGGAGGACATGAACGGTTATGAGGGCGGCGATATTCACGTTATGAATGGCACCATGATGCCGGTAGACAAGATTTATGAAATTTGGAAAGCAAAAATTGAGAAAGGAGGTAATCAAGATGGAACAGGAGATCAGAATACTGCCGAGTGAAATTGAATTAAGGGAAACCGAAGATGGTAAACGTTCTATTTATGGTTACGCCGTAAAATGGGAGCAACCTTCTGAGGAGCTGGGTTATTTTTTTCCATTCCGCGAAAAGTTTGCTAAAGGGGCATTTGCCGATTCATTGAGAAACGATAAACAAAAAGCCCTTTGGAATCACAATAGTGATTTTGTTCTGGGGAGTACCAAAAGTGGTACTCTTTCGCTTTCCGAAGACGAAACCGGGTTAAGATTTAACATCGTCCTACCGGAAAACACATGGGGAAAAGATGCCTATGAAAGCATTAAGCGCGGCGACGTGGATGGGGTTTCATTCGGATTCAAAAAAGAGGTTGACGAATGGGACGAAAGCGATCCTGATAACATAATAAGAACCATCAAAAAAGCCAAACTTTTCGAGGTATCGCCGACCCCATTCCCGGCATATCCGCAAACAGAAGTTCAGGCGCGGAGTGTCGAAGAGCCTTACAAAGAATACCTTGAATCAAAAAAAGCATCATTTGGAAGCGATTGGAAAGCCGATAATCTCCGGATGAAAATGAATCACTATACCAAAAAACATAAACTTAGCAATTAGAGCCAAAAGGCTCTTTTTTATTGCAATTTTAATTTAAAGGAGGAACCTAAAATGACTGCAGAACAAATTTTAGAAAAACGTCAAGAACTTAATAAGCTCGTTAACGATATTCGCGCAAAAATTGACACTGCCGAGAAAGAGAAACGGGCTTTAACTCAAGAAGAAAAGAACTCCATTGCCGAAATGGAGAAACGGGCTGATGAGCTTGATGCTCAAATCGAACTGGAACAAAGACAATTAGATCGCGAACGCAAGATGGGAGAAGTCGACGCTAAACCTATCGGTGAGCAACGCGGCGAGGAACCGGAAGACAAGTCCAAAGAATATCGGTCCGCATTCGGCAAATACCTAAGAGACGGAGAACGCGCCCGATATACGGATGCCGAACTCCGCGCCATCCAAGCCGACAATGAGGCAACCGGCGGAATGTTTATGGCCCCGAATCAGTTTGTAAACGAGGTAATTAAAGCGGCAGATGATAATTTAGTCATAGCCGACTTGGCCCGCGTGTTTAACATTGGAACTGCGCCGGGTTTAGGCGCGCCGTCGCTTGATTCCGATATTGACGATGCTGATTGGACCCCGGAGATTAAGACCGTTACCGAAACCGGCGATCCGAAATTCGGAAAACGCGAATTAACCGCTCACCAATTAACCAAGCTGGTTAAAATCTCTAACAAACTTTTGAGTGGGTCCGGAATTAATATTGAGGCTTTCATCCAAGAACGCCTTGGATATAAATTTGGGATCGCCCAGGAAAAAGCCTTCATGACCGGAGATGGAGCACAAAAACCTTTAGGCTTATTTGTTGCTAGCGATCAGGGCATTAGCACCGACTATGATGTATCAACTGGTAACACTGCAACCGCAATCACCTTTGATGGTCTAATGGAAGCGAAATACTCCCTAAAAGATGTCTACCAGAGAAGGGCGACTTGGTTATTTCACCGAGACGCAATCAAAAACATTCGGAAGATTAAAGACGGCAATGGTCAATATATTTGGCAAGCGGCTGTCACCGGTGGCAATCCTGCAATGATTTTAGATACTCCTTATCGGACTTCCGAGTTTGTGCCTAATACCTTTACCTCCGGTGAATATGTGGGTATTATCGGCGACTTTAGCTTCTACTGGATTATCCGGCGCGGTGTAATGGCTATCCAAGTTCTAAAAGAGCTTTACGCACTCACCAATCAAACTGGTTATATCGGACGGCTTGAAGTCGACGCGATGCCGGTTCTTGGTGAAGCATTTCGGCGCGTGAAACTAGTTCGAGTATGACCCTGGCCGGGATTTCCGTGACATCAATTTCACCTAGGTTAAAAGCGGAGCCGATCCGCTTAATTTAATTTAAGGAGGAAAAAACAATGTCTGAACAATTAATGAACAACGTTAAAATAACCCTTGTAAGAGCGGGCGAGACCGCTGGTACACATAAAGTTCCTACTGAAATGATTGATATGGCCGGTTTTGAGGGTGTTGTATTTTTTGGGACCATCGCCACCAAAGGTAATGGAAATTTCATATATGCGCAGCAGGATGAAGCCGAGGACGGATCATTTAGTGTTGATTTAGCTGGAAGCAAAGTAGTTCCAACCGCCAATGGGCAGGTGGTCTGGTTGGATATTTATAAACCCGAAAAAAGGTATCTTCGCGCATGGATCAACCGCGAGACAAGTACCGCATTCGGCGACATTTACGCCATTCAATATCAAGGGCACAAAGGGCTAATTTCCAATCTATCAGCCGTTGCCGGCGAACTGATCGGCAAAATCCTCATTTCCCCGGACGAAGGAACCATATAAGATTTAACTGATTGGCCCGGTTGAAACATACCGGGCTTACTTTGTGAATAAGGAGGATTAAACCTATGTCATATAATAATGTTAAAAATTACACCGAGCAAGGCGCGGAAAAAACCGTTATAGGCGGAGAGTTACAAATTGCAGCCGGCGGCAAAATTACCGCAGCTGGAACCCAAGCCGCTACAATTGCCAATATTCCCGAATCTGCAACCGGTAAACAAATTGCAACCGCTGTAAATGCTATTATCGCGGCCTTAAAAGGGGCTGGGATTATCGCGAGTAAATAGGTGGTGATTAATTATGGCAGTCCAAGAGATACCGTTAACCAGCATTAACCCGCCTAAAAAATATTTATGTACATCTATCGAAACGAAGCCGACAACTGGCGTCCCGGTTGGATCTCGTGCGTTGGAAACAGATACCGCAAAGATTTATATTTTTAACGGGACTACATGGGTAACGTCAGCAGGACTAACCTTTTAGGAGGTAGTTATGGAACTTTGGAAAATTAAAATGAAAACCACTTCGGCAGGACCGGACGGAGTAAAGCAAGCCGGGAAAGAGTACCAAGTTTCTTCTGAAGAAGCCAAACAATTGATTCCGGTTTATGCGGATTTGATTTGGAAGCCGGAAAATAATTCAGAGATCCCAGAGATACCAGAGTCCCCGGAAACTCCTGATAAAACTCTAAACGAATTTCCTAAAAAGATCGAAAATGGACTTTATCTACTTTCCGACGGGACGGAATTTAAAGGCGGAAAACAAAAAGCAATCGAAGCAGAAAACGCCCTGAAGGGGTGATACCATGTACAAGCTAGTTGCTGGCCCGACTATCGAGCCGGTTACACTTACCGAAATAAAAAATCATCTTAGGCTTATTTCATCTTCCCCCTCCTCCGAAAGGACTCCGGTTGTCACTATACAGCCGGGGTCTTATCCTATCGGAGAAGTAACCGGGGAATGGATCGATGTATCGGGTTTTAATTCCTACGTCGAGGTTCAATCCATCCAGAACGAAGCTGGCGCGACTCTCGATCTAATCATCCAAGAATCAAATAACCCCGCCGATGTAACCGAAACCCAGGATTATTACACTTTCGCCCAAATCACAACCGAGAGCGACGGTAAATTTTACATCAAAGATTACGACGGCGGGAAAAGTTATATTCGCGTTATCGGCACGGTAGCCGAGGCCGCCGCTAGTTTCGGGGTTAATGTTATCAAGGATTCCCCGGTTTGTTCAGAGGATGATTGGCTTGACGAAACCCGGAAGATGGTCCGGGAGGAAGCGGAAACCTATCAGGGAAAGGCTTTTTTAACTCAGACTTGGCAGCTAACCCTTGACGATTGGCCCAAAGATAAACATGGACATTACAAAAATTTTATCGAACTCGAAAAAGCGCCGGTTCAATCGGTGACGTCCGTTAAATATTACGACACCGAAGGAACCGAGTGCACTTTAAGCAATACAAAGTATTACTTAGACTTAGACCGCTTTTACCCGCGAATCGTGCTTAATTACGGCGAATCTTGGCCTAGTGTTACCCTTCGGAAATCTGGCGGAATCGTGATTGAATTCGTCGCCGGTTATCAAACGGTAGACGATTTTAAAGCCGAGAATAAATCCACTCACCGGTGGATGTTGACGGTCATTAAAAAGCTCTACGATGATCGCAGCTTGACGATGGACGATATTAGCTATAAGGCTTTAGATTGGGGAAGGAGAAGGGGGTATTTTTGATGCCAAACAATCAACCTCAAAATCCCGTCGAACTAATAACAATCGAGCAGAATTTTCCTTACTCCGACCCCGAAACCGCCGGAGTAAAGGATAACTGGAAAACTTTTTGTCAGGTATGGGCGGAGTTACAGATCGGTAGTGGCCGGGAATTTTTTGGAGCCAAGCAGATTAACGCCGAGCTTTCCGGGATAGTCAAAACCTTGCAATACATCAAGGGCGTTAACTCGACCATGCGGGTTAAGTGCAGCCGGGGTATTTTTGAGATTACGGCGGCAATTGATTTAAGGGAATTAAATTCGGTGGAACTGCATTTAAAGCAGGTGATCTAAATGGCCAACTTCGGCTTAAAAATTGATGGCGTTGACGCACTTTTAAAGGTTATGGATGGGATTGAACAGGACATGATCGCCGCAAATATTCAAGCTGTCCGAGCCGGGGCGCGTCAGTTTATCAAAGGCGCGAAGAAAAGGTGTCCGGTAGGCAAAGAGGCGCGGGAGGGCGGCCGATATCCCCACCAACCCGGCAACCTTAAAAAGTCAATTAAGGGCAAGGTCTTGAAGGTGAGGAACCCCGGTCAAGCGGTCGCGATAGTTGGACCAGAAACCGGGAAAAGAGCCAAACATGACGGCTATTATGGTTATTGGGTTGAATATGGAACAAGCACTGCGATGCCTCATCCGTTTATGAGACCAACAGAAGATGAGGATAAAGAAAAAGTCAATAATGTAATGGCTTTGGAATATAAAAAAGCCATTGAAGGCAAATTCGAAAAAGGCAAAGCTCTCGAAGCGTTAGGCGATATTATAGAAGGTGATTAGATGGAACTTGAAATGGAACTTGAAGCGGCATTAAAAAATCATCTTAAATCCGACGCGGCTTTAAAGAAGATACACAAAGGGAACGTTTGCGGAGGAATAGCACCGGAAACATGGAAGGCCCCCTACCAGACGTTCTTTTTTATTTCAGACCCGCCGGAAAACCGGAGATTAGGAACACCAGCCCCGCGGATACAAATTAATAACTTCGCTCCCACTTACGATCAAGCCCGCCTTATGGCAAAGCTAACCAGGGAGGCTTTAGATGGCTTTTTCGGAGTTATGGGAGGAACCGGAGGGGTAAAAGTAGTCACCGGATTATATCAGGATATTACAGATTTATACGAGCCTGATACCAAACTTTACAATTGCCCCGTCGATGTCAAAATTCGATATCGCTCTTGAATTAATTGATCGAGTTTTTCATAAATTGATAAAAAAACACATTGCGCATCATGCCACAAATAACATATTTTCGGGAAATTAAGCATCTTTCTTTAGATGCTTTTTTTAAGTTATAAAAACTAAAAGGAGTTGATCGTAATGCCTTATCAAACTACAGTTGTTAAACCGGATGCCATCCGGATTGGATCGGCAAAAATCGAAATTGGCGATGACGTCAATGCGCTGAGCAATCTAGGAGCTGTCCGGAATGTGGCTTTGCAAGAACAGTGGGAAACTGTTACTATCTCAGGAGATAATGTCGGCACCATTAAAAAATACATCCGAAATCATATTGCTACCTTGACATTCAACTGGCTGGAGTTAGATCTGGATAGTCTGAGCAAAATTCGTGGTGGCATTGATGAGGTTTCGTTAGTTGCTGATGAGTCTGTCTCTGTAACGAATGAAATATTAGACTGGAAACCCGGCAAGCCAATCAAACTGGCAAATAAAAATGGCAATGGAACCGCAGTATCGTTTCTTATTATCAAAAAGGTAGAAGGGGGAACTGAATCCACTCTTGAAGTGACGGATTATTTCGTCTATGTCGGTGATGGTTCTAACGGAGAGGCTGGCGCAACTTATGTTGTACCTATTACGGGGCAGAACGGAGTTGTAAAGGCTAATTACTCTTATACGCCGAATGCTGCAAGAATTTTGACCACCGGCGGGAAAATCGAAATTGTTCCGAAGGTCGTACGACTTACCAATGTTAACGAGGACGGGAAGAAATTCCGAGTCACGATTTACAAAGCTACGAATTCTTCGGGTATCAATCTTACCTTACCGGCCGATGATGCTGATGACGTTTGGAACACTCCGGTTACATTGGAAGGTTCCTGCGACGCAAATCGTGCAGTTGGCCAACAGTTATTTGAAATCTATGATGAGCAAAGTGTTGCCTAATCAAAGGGTGGGTATTATCCCGCCCTATCTCTTTTAAAAGGGGGGGAATATGATGGCAGAAGTCAAAATTTGTGATTTGGACGAAATTTTACTGCCAAAAAGAATTATTAAAATCACTGGGAAGCTAGATAAAATTTCCCGTGAAATTGATGTCACGGAAATCCCGGCCAGGGTCATTCTCGAACTCATTAAACGAGAAAATGATTTGAAAAAGAAAATGAATGATCCGGATGATAATATTTTCGACTGGATGTTGGATATGGCCATTAATATTTGTAAGCCGTCTTTTGCGGAAATGACTAAAGATTGGATCATTGAGAATATGAGTTTTGACCAATTGCAACGATTTTTGCAATTTGTATTGCAACCAGTCAATGATTATATCGAGAGCGCGGTCGAGGAAGCAAAAAAAACAGTGGCCCAGAACGAAGCGTAAGCGGCAATCCTAAAGCAAAAAAATATAAACCAAAACCAAAGGAAATCGTTCTGGGCCGCATTTTGATGTGGAATTGGCATTGGTATGGATGTGATAAAGATTATCAATTAGATAATTTTTCAATGCATCAAATATTCCAAATGTTCGAGCGCGGTATTGAATTGGAACGATTCCGCGCTGCAAAAATTGCTCAATATGTTTGGGGTAAACCGGATCCGGAACCGGAACTCGAAAACGATGGGGTGGATCTTGCAGCCAAAAATAAGGTGTACGGTTCGGGGCGGAAAGTTAGCCGTTGATTTTAACCTCACATTAAAGGAGAGACCGGAAACGGCTTCTTTTTTATTGTCTGAAAGCTGGTGAGAGAATGAGTACAACAATAGGACGGTTGGCGGTCGCTATATTAGGAAATATTGACGACTTTAAACAGAACTTCGACGAAGCTAAAAAAGGCGTCAAAGACTTCAGCAAGGAAGTTAAAAAAGCCGATCTTGACCTTAAAAAGGTTGGCCGTAATATGACCTTGATTGGTACAGCCATTGTGGGAAGCATGACAACAATAACCTTAGCCACAGCCAAGAGCGCCGAACAGATTGATCTCCTGTCTAAGCAAACCGGGATCAGCCGCGTCGAGCTTCAAAAACTAGCCTATGCCGCAAGCGCGGAAGGTGCCAACATTGAGGTTTTAGCTACCGGAATAGCGCGATTATCGCGAAATATGTATGATGCTTCAAAAGGCACTGGCGAGGCCGTGGACGCTTTTAAGAACCTTGGGATTAGTATTAAGGACTCTGCAGGCAATTTGCGAAGTGCTGACGATGTTCTTGGCGATATTGCCGAGAAATTTAAATCAATGCCCAACGATACCGAACGCTCTGCGGCGGCTATGAAACTTTTAGGTCGGGGCGGCGCTCAGTTAATCCCATTTTTAAGAATGGGGAAAGAAGGCATTGAGGAGCTTAAAAAAGAGGCGGTTGCTCTTGGGTACGTCCTTGATGAACAAACCATAATGCAAATGGAACAGCTTGGGGATGAACTCGAAGCCGCTAAAACTGGTTTTACAAGTATCGGCAGACAAATTGCAGCAGATATAGTCCCGGCGTTATTGAAAGTGGCGCAAGGAACTAAAGAATTATTTAAGTGGGTTCATTTACTTCCGGCCGATGTGAGGAAATTCGTAACCCAAGGAACTCTTGCAACAGGGGTGTTATTAACTTTAACCGGGCTTTCGGCTGGATTGGTTGCGAAAATAGGAGCATTAAGAGTTGCCTTAGCAGCATTAAACACGTCATTTGCTCCGTTTTTAATTGGCAGCTCGATTTTTTTAGGTCTATCTGCATTGGTTGGCCTATTTGGGAAAATACGTGATAATGCCCGGCTAGCAGCATTAGATATAAAAAATACGCTTGATATAAATGATTTGTATAAAGAACGAGAACGTTTAAAAAAAGATATTGCTAAAAGAGAACTGGAAATTTATGAAGAAAGCCATAACACCGTATGGTCACAATTTAAGAAGAAAATAACCGGACAAGGTAATGCATTCAGGCCGGATTGGACTGGACTTAATGAATCCAAAAAACGGTTAAAAGAAGTAGAAGAACAGATCAAGAAAATATCATCACTTACAGTCGAACCTACAGTTGAACCTGATCTTAGTGGTTTTGGAGGTGGTAAATCTAAATTTGATTACACCGAATTTATGGCCGAACTTAGTAAATCTTTAAAGAATGCTGAAACAGAGGTAAAAACCTTTGGAAATCAAAATGAATTAGCTTCGAAAAAAGCTGATCTATTAAAATCCGCTATTGTTGAACTTATTAAACAAGGTTACAATCCGAGCAAAACTAGTCTGGGCGATTTGGTTTCTCAATATAAACAATTTGCCGCTGAATCTGAATCTCTTGAAAAAGCCCTTAAACGCGAGCAGGAATCAATTGATCTCCTTAACCAGGCGAAACAAGAGAAACTCAGCTGGGATAACCGGGAACTTTCTAGCCTTGATCTCTTGGCCGCAAAACTTGAAGCCCAGGCAATCCTGGATGAGAAAAACGCGGAGGAACTTAGGGAATATGCCAATGCCATGCGTGAGCTTGACCGGGCGCAGAATGCATTTAATAACCAAAAGGCTGCTTATGAGGCGATATTTACTGCTCAAGAAAAACTTGCAGAGATGACCGGGCAAGGTCGAAAAGAATGGGAAGATTTTGCCGATGAACTCGAAAGACTGGCTGGGGCGGAAGGTGTGATTGAAAGCACGTCCAATGCACTTTTGAAATTGGCAGATGCCATCAGACAAGCTGGCGAGGACAACGAGGCGAAAGAACTTCACAAACAGTTGGCGCAAATTGCTCATGAGACCGCGCAGTTTGAACTTGATACCCAGATAACACAACTAGAGAATCAAAAGGCCTTATTGGCAATCCAAGGTGATAGCCTCGAAAACAGGGAGAAAGAGCTTGAACTAAACAAACAAATCGCCAAGTTACAAATTGAAAAACTCAATTTGGATATTGCTTCATTAGAGACTCAAAAAGAAAAGGCTGCTGCTACGCAAAACGAAGTCGAAGTCCAACGGATTAATCTCGAAATTGCAAAAATGCGGGCGGCCATTGAAGGATATCAATTCCAGGTTGAACTGGATACAACGAGATATCAGCAACAATTACAGCAGCCGATAACCAATCTGCAAAATGAACTCAGGGGTGCTACTTCATCGGCATTGGCCGCAGGGTTGCAAGATGGCGACGTAATTGGTGCAATCGACAGCTTGGGCGATTATATAGCTAATAAATTCCGGACGAAGATCGCCGATGCGATGACGGATGCTTTGTTTAATACGACATTCGGACAAAATTTTGAATCATTTTTCACTCGCCTGTTTGGCGGCGCGGCTGCTGCAAATGCAGGAGCACAAGCCGGCGCTGCGGGGGCTGCTGCAACAGGCACGGCTGCTGCCGGAGGATTAGCTGGATTTTTCGCTTCGCCTTGGGCGTTGGCTCTCGGAGGTCTTGGACTCATCGGGAGCTTATTTGCAGGTTCTCGCGGAAGTGCCACTATCAACATCCAGGCGAGTGCTGGGAATATTGTGGCAGATTATGCGACGGCTAATTTCAAGGAGGTTGTGTTACCATCGTCATATATGGGCCAAGGGGTGCCGTCAAGTGCAGTTGCGCCGGTTTATAACGTGAATGTGAGTGTTACGGCGGCCGGCAGTCTGATTGCAGAACGAGACCTTGACAAGCGGATCCAGTCTAGCGTCGAAGCCGGCATAGCCAAAGCCAATGCAAAAGCGACAAAATGGCAGGCAGTCACAACGGTATCGGGGTGATATCATGGACGACAAATCGAAAATGTATTCGTTAACCATCGAGAATACCGAAATATTCATTCGGTATCCTCGTGGTTACAATCCATATGCAAATTTAGCCAAACCGCGCATATCTGAAAAAAAAATGCTGGCCGGAACCAATTATCAGGATTCCGGACTATATCATTCGGATGGCCGATTTATTATTTCGGGTGATTGGTTGGATCCAGATGCCCAAGAAGCTCTGTTGAATGAATATTACGGCCAACGACGACCGATGCTGTATAAATCATATCTATCGGATCCGCCGGAAGAGTGGCTGGTCATTTTCGGATCATTCGTGCCTTATCCGCAAAATGTGCAATATGAAAACCGACAATCATGGACGCTTGAATTGTTAATCTTGGGTAAATACATCAACGGGGAGTTGGTGAGATGAGACAAGTATCGCAAGAAGTCCTCGACATGTTAAAGAGCGGATACCAACTCAGCCCAAAAGCCCGTCTTGTGGTGGATATCGATCCGCCTTTCGTGGGTACTGATTTTAACCAGGTTGGAGCAGATCCGTCTCTGTATCTTTACAAAAATGTTTTATATTTGACTTTCATAGATGGCGAATATATCAAGGTCGCCATTGTTGATCGGGCCAGTAATAAGGTGATCGATCTATTACGACAAATTGATGCACCGGGTGCCAGCAGCCCGAAACTGACCTTTGAACCGTCAACCTATACAAGTATGCCGGATTTACCGCATGTCGTGTATATAGACACATCAACCGGCAAGGTCATGGCATATCGGGAGCAGTACAACGAAAAGCTGGAAATTGTAAAGCGTTACGACGAAATCGGCACAGGCTCATCTATTGATGTTGTCCGAGTCAATCATGATATCTATCATTTTTACACCGGCAGTGATGGAAAATTATATGAGCGCAAGCAAGGCGAATTTGCCACCGTCTTAATCGAGCCGGAAACAGGAGCCATTACCTCCGTCCGAGCATTGTCATTGCCGGATGGGCGAATATGCTTAATCTATCTCGTTTCATACGGACAAAACGGCGGCGAAATCCGGACGGCGTATAGCAATCTGCTGTTGCCCATCCGATTGAATGGCGACGGTGTTATATCCGTATCAGAGCTGACATCGTTTGAGTTTAAGCAGACGGCATATCAATACAACGAAGGCATCGAAACAACAGCCAGCGCGATATTAGAACTGATTGCAACGACATTTTTGTTTGCAGAAAGCGTTGTACCACATTCGCAACTGACTGAGTTTGCATTACCTAAACCGCACTATTTTGATGGGAATGTAGAGCCATTGGCGTCGCTGATGCAGTTCGCGTTTCCGGTGCCTCATTTTTACGATGAAGGCGTTGAATCAACCGCCTCTTTGCAGGCGCTTGAATTAGTATCATAGGAGGTAAACCATGAAAATAGAAGTGCCTCAAATCATGATAAAAAGGTATATCGAGCCGCAAGACCCGCTTGAGACAAAGGTGGGTGTAAAAGGACATTTTCACGTTGTCAAGAAGCGGCGCGGAATCATCGTGCAGGAGTTGGATTTTGACAATATCATAGTTGACACCGGACTTAAAAGATTTGCTTCGGATGATTCAGAATATATATTAGACAAAATACAGTATTGCATCCTTGGAACCGGCACGTCTACACCGACATCAACAGATACATCGTTGCAAGCAGGGGTGTCGACTACAAAAAAACTATACAGCTCATCAAGTTCAAAACTCGGCAGCGGTGCAGATTGGTATCTACAAACGATATATGAATATGGATTAAGCGATGCCGTTGGCACATGGACAGAAGTGGCATTGACATGGGTTAGCGGTAGCAACATTAGTCCGATTTTCTGCCGGATGCTATTTAAAGATGATGAAGGGAATCCGATTTCTATTGAAAAGACTGGGGATGATACCCTTACGATTATTTATACATTGCATTTCCAGCGGCTTTCGGATACTCCGACAACCAATATTATTAATATTGAAGGTGTCGGTGATGTAACTGTATCATCCATTATTTTAAATAAGCATTTAGAATTGTGCTCATATGAATCATTCCGTCTCAATCAATTTTCATATAGCTATTATAGAGACTATATAAGATTGGGTACAGGAATAGGCGATATATTACCGACAAGAACCGCTTGCTACAATCCAATCAATAAAGAGCCGACATTAATACAAGCGGCAAGCTATGTTTCCGATGCTTTATATCGGGAATTTGTATTTGAGTGGCCTAATACCGTAACCGGGAACATATCTGAAGCTATTTTTACAATCGGGTCAGCTTTTGAATACAATAATAATGGGCCGTCGGTTTACATGCAATTTGACCCTGTCATTTCCAAATCAGACACAACAAAGAAAATCCGCTTGCGTCCACGGATAACGTACTCTAGAGCCACATAGGAGGCGGTTACATGAGGATTGCAAAAGATGTTCAGGTATACGGGTCATTCATACCAATTTCAAATGTGGGGGGAGATTTTTCGGATCTCTCCCTGTTTGTTTTTTGGGAACAGAGCGGCATCACTTATTCCCGTACTAAGTTCAAAAATTATGTTATTGACAATAACGGAATATATCGAGGATCAATCAACTCTGGCCGGTGGTCTGGAATAACTCAGTTTTTGACCGATGGGAAAAACCCGTCTATTAAGATGCAAAACGGCAAACCTGCTCTTGTGCTATGGGAAAAAGATGGGAAATTATACGCTGCTCCATCAACGCTGATGGACGAAATCATCTCGGTCCAAACCACCATAAAAGCCGACCTTGAATCCGATTTTGCTGTAGAGCTTGCTAATGATGACAAGTTTACGGCAGAGGATACGCCGTATGCGGAGATGTTTTCTAATGAGAAAACAGTTGCCATAGAAATGGGCTATGGTGACGAACTGTACCGAATGGCCACATGTCAAATAGAATCGGTCAATGCCTCAAGAGATAATAACGGTGGGATGCTTATGGTCAATGCGCGAAACAAATATACAGATCTTTTGTCCTTACCTATGACCAAAGTATTCGGGCCGAAATACCCTGCAAAACCGAAAAAGATTGTTATCAATGGCTTTCAGGTTGATAAACCAATCCCACCTCGACAAGTGGTAGAGGTTCGGATTGATGCACCGGCGCCAGTCAGGTGGTATCCGGAGAGCATGGAGCTGACCAATATCGTTGTCACCGGAGGCTCCCCTGGACAGGTCACTATATCGCGTGTATATGGTCAGACGGAAATAATGGGGTTTGTCCTCGTCGCCAACCAGTCGGACTCGGACGTTACTGTCTCGTTTGACGTTCTAGCCGCAACAAATACAGATGCTGCGTCGGTTGCAACGAGCGGAGAATTGACAATAAAAGGCGGAACTAATACAGCAGAATCAGTCCTTTTGTTTGCCGATGAATGGGAACCTCGCTCACTCCAGATTCGTATCACAGGCGTTTCCGGTGGCGGAACAGATGGGTCACTTGAGACGTATAAAGAAAAATATGCGCCCGTCCATGTTTTGTTTAGCCCATCCGTCAACGGTACCGGGATGCAGGTGTTGTTGACTAAGGCCCATGCTACATCGGATCTGACCATCACTTACGAGATATGGGCCCGACAGTACAAGGATAAACTAGCCAAATACTGGTCAGCCGCTGATGTCATCAGGGATATTGTCAAGCTTGCAACATACAAGGATTTGAAAATTGGCGAACATAGAGGCAAATTGGATGCTGGGCAATTTTCTCAAACCATCTTTATTGCCATGGAAGAGAGCATCGACCCGGAAACGGTACGCGTTGAAAATTCTGGAACCGATGATGTACAAATTAGTCTGATTGCAGCCGGATATATCCCACATGATGATGGAGGCAAAGCATGGGGTGTTCGGGTGGCTGTTACTCGGACAATGCCCACTGGATTGGAGCAGGATTATTCATTTCAGATTTGGGGCCAGTTTATTGGCAGAACGGATTTCTTCTACCCGTTGGATTTGGTTATGCCTGAGCTTCCGGATACCGTCTTCGATAGGACACTGCGGATTGTTAACCAGTCTATCGAGGACGCGCTCAACAAAGTGTTGCAAATTTCATTTGCTAACGACCGGGCCAAATTTAAAATGATGTTCGGTGGCAACGGCGAGCTGATTATCCGACCATATCGTCTGGAAGCTCCGGTAGATACATTTACAGCGGCAAATATGGCGTCAATCTCAAAACAGACCGGGACTCCGCAAATTTATGACCGAGTCCAAATCAAGGGGGCTATGACCCCGTCCTATTTGGTCACGACGAAAAAAGTTCTATTGCATGACCAAAGCGGCGAACCGTTGGCCGGGCCGAAATGGAAAAGTGATATCTATTTCGATTTCAAATTTGACCAAGAAATCCGCCCAGAGTCATTAGAGTTAGAAATAATTTGGCTCAAAAAAGCTACCTTGACAATCCATAAACGCAGTACCAGCGGATGTACACTCCGGATGCATAATACCAGCAGAGGAGATTACAGGACACCGAAAGCACAGTTTAAACTTTGGGGTGTGCCACTGACGTCAGTGGTATATCAAGAGGACTATGTCTACAAAACGGTGCCGGGCGTCGGCGGAAAGTATCGGAACCCGACCGCCGTTGTCGAAAACGAAATGATTATGTCGCTACAGATGGCGGATCTGGTCGGCTCAAGCATAATTATCGAATCTGCAAATGGCGCAAATGTTTGGAAACCGGGAGAAATGCCGTTTAATCCGGCCGTGGAACCGCTTGACACAGTGATGGGCGAGTTTACGGAGCTTGATGTGAATGCCCGCGGTATCGTCGAGGAAATGGATGTAACGTATGACACAAGCGGAACGCCGGAACTCTATATGAATTTGAGCATTAAACCATATGACCACATTGCAGCAGGATTTATATTTGCATCATTGTGGATGGATGCAGATGATAGTTTAAGCACAAATTACGAACTACGTGCTAAAGCCAACGTTAAAACATTATTGAATCTCTTATTTGGATAGGGGGGCTGAACAATGCAAAATAAAAAAATATTTATGGGTCAGCTATTGCACACACCAAGCGGGGAGACACCTCAACCCATCGAAGTCTTTGAACGGACTCCCGGAGTTTACCGGCTGGGTACAAAAGATCCTGATATGGAGGAACTTGTAGGTAGTATTGATGAGGAACCTGTTACCAATCCAATAGCGGAAGAAGCATCAATTCTCGGATTGTTGCGAGGGATCTTATCTCAAGCCGGTACAGTTATAGACAAGCTAAATACAGTTATAGACAAGCTAAATACGGGGCTGAGCGTTAGAACTGACGGTGATTTGATAACAAAGAAAACCGATGTATCGGTGACAGCCAACACCAATATATTGGACTCTGATTACACCGCGAATAATAACAAACCATCGTTGCTGATGGTTGCGACAAATACTGCCGGAGACATTTCGCTTTTGGTTGATGGTTTGGCGGCGATATTAGGGGCGCTGGAAGCCGAAAAATGGTATGTCTTCGAAATACCTCTGACTGAAAACTCAACTTATAATTTACAATTTTCACAAACTGCAGTAATGCAAATCAATTGGATTGCAAAGAGCATTTAAAAACTGCTCTTTTAAATTAAAATGAAAGGGTGATATCATGCCAAAAGTATCCGTGACTATTGAGGTTGAAGTGACCATACCTGATGACGGTCAAATTACTCCATTTGATCTCGTTAAAGCTGGATTAGACGAAACTGTCATTCCTGTACCTTCATTTGCTCCGCCAAGCGGATATTCTATTTCTCGGCCGATCGTTCGAGCGATTGCTGAGAAAGAATAAGAGTAGATAAGGGCGGGTGGTTTGCCTTTTCCCAATTTTGTATACAGAAAGGCGTTGATTGGCAATGACCCAACTTGAAAATGAGCGATTAGCTCGTGTAGAGGAGAAGATTGATATGATTCTACAAACAATTGAAAATATAGCTAAGAAAGAAGAAAAAACAAGTGACTGCTTGGCAAATATGCAAACAAGAATTGTTATACTTGAAACTCAATTAAAAGTTGCTTGGGGCTTCATTTTATTATTTATTGTCAATTTAGTATTCCCATTTATCAGGAATTTGTTGGGGGTGAAATAAATTGCAAATCAAAAACATTATCGACACATTAGCTAAGCATAAAACAAAAACATATAAAACAAGGTCAACCGACAAAATTAAATATATAATCGTTCATCATT
>ERZ795046.1858-NODE-1858-length-19861-cov-7.338584_pt1 | contig 19861 bp, 24 predicted proteins | sample MGYA00375130_ERZ795046 | MGnify/ENA primary metagenome ERZ795046 (study PRJEB30175, sample SAMN05720202) | activated sludge metagenome | isolation source: anaerobic digester from wastewater treatment plant | place: Japan | collected 2015-05-15 ...
AGAAATGTTATGAAGAAAGCAGAAAAGAAAATACAACGGTTGTAATGCTTATACCAGCAAGGACAGACACGACATACTTCCACGACTACATATACGGCAAGGCAGAGATCCGGTTCCTGAAGGGCCGCCTGAAGTTCACGGACGAGGACGGCAACGCAAAGGACGCCGCTCCCTTCCCTTCTCTCCTCGCTATATTCAGAGGCCCACGAGGAACATCCGGACAGTCAGGCATCAAGGAGCTGATCACCGGCATCCTTGAGGGCAAAGAACTGACGGCCAACGAGCTCACGGAGCAACTGCGCACCATGGGCTACAACTACGACCGTGGAACAGTCAGCCCGTGCCTCACTAAACTCAAGGCCGCCGGAGTTATCAAAACGACCGGGAAAAGGCCATGCACAAAGACCGGAAAAATGGCAGTCGTATGGACGGCAGCCAGCCGAAAGAAAGGAGAATGATCAATGAGTACCAACACAATGGAAACAAGGCGCGAAAGCTACGAAGCTATAAAACCCAAGAGAACCGACCGCAGGAACCTGATCCTCGAGATCCTCGGCTCCAGACAAATGACGGCCAGTGAGATAACCGAGGAGCTGCTGGCCAAGGGCTACATCAAATACTACGATCGCAACTTCGTGGCCCCTCGCCTCACTGAGCTGAAGGATGCCGGCATCGTTGAAACCGTCGGGAAAAGGCTCTGCAAGCGCACCAACAAGAACGTCGCAGTATGGGCCAGAAGGGAGCCGCAGCATGGCAACCGTTGAAGTAAAAATAAAATCATATCCACCAGAGGCCAAGAACCTCGTCGACATATGGAACAATTACGCCAAGTACATGAGCAGCTACGGCATCGAGTTCCTGATGTTCGTGCATAAGAGGCCAAAGAACCCGAAAAACGATAACAGACGCATCGCCGGTCTGCCCGCTCAATGTGTTTCATACCTGAAAGACGACACGGAGCTGGTCAAAATGTCGGCCGAAAACTTTATTTATTTAATGGCCAAGGTCGGCGTGGATCTCGAAGTCAAGGAGGTGCATCCGGATGAATGAATACAAATGCCAGGACTGCGGGGGCCTGCAATACTCATCGAGTCCTAACAAGACAGGCGAACCGTGTGTATATTGCGGCAGCAAGAACGTCCAGCTCAATCCAGAAAAGGCAACAAAGGATCCTAAACGGGAGGATCTAAAGTAATGGCCAGCGGGTGCATTGTGGCCACCTGCCCGGTGTGCGGCGAGTTCGTGTGGGAGGACGACAGCTTCGAGATCGTGGAGCTGCCCGCCACAATGAACGGCAAGCGTGAGGACTTCGTGCATAACAGATGCCGGGAACTCATGGACAGAGACCGCGAGGCGGTGGCCATCATCCTCGACAAAGAGGAGCAGTTCAAGGAAATACTCAGGGCCAAGGACGAGCTGATCAAATACCTGAAAGACGAAAACCAACAACTCAGGGAGCGCCTAAAGTACCTGACAACTCCCCGGATCGTACCAAACCAAGACAAGGAGGATCAAGATCATGAGTAATAACAAGAAAAACGGCAGCACCGAGGGCGTCGGCTTCCTCGGCCTGCTCGCACTCTTATTCATCACCCTGAAGCTCACCGGCTTCATCGACTGGAGCTGGTGGTGGGTGCTCTCTCCTCTCTGGATACCGACGTCCATCGCTCTGCTGATCTTCGTGGTGATGCTGATCGGCGTCGTGATCACAGCGGTGGTCAAAGCAAGCAAACAAACAGACGGGAGGGAAAAGAAATGAACAAGACAAGGATCGAATGGACTGACTACACATGGAACCCAGTGACCGGATGCCTGCACCGCTGCCCGTACTGCTACGCAGACAGACAGGTAGAGCGTTTTTCAGGATATGATCCGCTCTATAATGCAAGTTTTGACTTTGAGTCAGGTTGTTACATAATCAAAAAACCAATGTATAAACGATACGCTAACGGAGTAATACGAAAAGCTCCGTACCCGTTCGAGTTCGCTCCAACATTCCACGCTTACAAACTTGAAGAACCTATAAGGAGAAAGAAACCGGCCACGATCTTCGTGTGCAGTATGGCCGATCTGTTCGGGGAATGGGTGCCAGACAAGTGGATCCTCGAGGTATTCGACGCCTGCAAGGCAGCACCGTGGCATAATTACCTATTCCTCACGAAGAACCCGCAGCGCTACTGTAAACTTGCCGACGCCGGAAAACTGCCGGAGCTCGACAACTTCTGGTACGGCTCCACAATAACAAAGCCCGGCGAGTGTATGTTTGCCGGGAGTATTCACTGGAACACCTTCCTCAGCATCGAGCCACTACTCGAACCGCTGGACGTCGGGATCGGCAGCTTCGGAGGTGCCAAGTGGATCATTATCGGAGCAGAAACCGGAAACCGCGCCGGAAAAGTCAAACCTGAGCGCGCGTGGATCGAAAGCATCGTCAAGGCTGCAAGACTGACACAAGCGGCCGTTCTTATGAAGGACAGCCTGATCCCGATCGTCGGCGAGGAGAACATGATCCGGGAGTTCCCTGAAGCTCTCAAAATATAAGAACAGGAGGTCAAAATCATGAATATAAGCAAGATCATGAGAGACATAGCAGTGATGCAGATTATCAATGTCTACGAGGCAATAAAAGGCCCGGCATCAGAGGAACTTATTAATGCTCTCAAAAAAGCATCAGCCTCCGAACTTACGGAAGCAGCGAGTTATTTGCCGGCAATAATTCAAACGGCCATACTGAACCAAGCATGGCAAGATTATGAAAGAGAAAAGGAAAAGCAAAGCGAACCATCTACTCATATGGCAATTATTAAAAAAATGTTTGAGAACTAAGGAGGCGTAACGATGAAATTATCACTATTTTCAATAATCGGCGGCACGTTCTACCAGTTCAGCGACGTGCCAATCACAGAGGAAACTCTCAGACAGTTCGAGGAGGAGGTTGGCAACAAAGTGACCGAGAAACTCAGCTCTATGTCTCCTCTCATTCCTGAATTTATAAAGATAACGCCGGAGCTCGTGGTCAGTGAAGAACATAACGGCGACGTCATGGTAAAAGACATCGTCCTCGAGGTCAAAGAACCCGGAGAACGCAACACTCTCCTCCAGCGAGCCGTCGACACATGGGGCCGCTTCGCTCAGGTGGACATGATGATCGAAGAAATGAGCGAGCTCACAAAGGCACTTCTCAAAGAAAGGCGTGTACCACCTGCGCCGGTGAACGAACTGGAGAACGCGATCGCAAATATACGCGAGGAAATAGCTGACGTCCAGATTATGCTCGATCAAATGAAGCTCATATACGGGGATCCGAAAAATATCGAGTCCGAAAAGCTGGATCGCCTCGCTGAAAGACTCGGGAAGGAGGAAAACGATGCGTAAAATGACACCGGAACAGGCCCGAATAAAAAGAGTCAGGAAACACCGCGAGATCTGCAAGGCTCTGAACGATACATATGCAAAGAAGAACGCCGACTACGGCAACGCCTTCGGCGACACCTTCCAAGAGCTCGGCATCGTCTCGGCCGTGACAAGGATCATAGATAAAACTAACCGCCTGAAATCGCTATGCAGGCCCGGAGCTGATCAGAAGGTCAACGACGAAAGCATCCGGGACACCCTTCTGGATCTGGCCAACTATGCGATCATGACGGTGATGGAAATGGACGCTCAGGGAGGTGACGGATCCAATGGCTAAGAAGAAACCAAAGCCGGACGCAGATGCTCCGGAGCTCTTTGACTACCAAACAACCGCAGAGCCCAAAGCGTGGGCCGACGGGATCCCGGTATTCTGCGCCCATGACGCCATCGTCAAGACCTCGGAGCTCAAGCCGAACCCGAAGAACCCAAACCAGCACCCTCCTGAACAGGTGAAACTCCTCGGGGCTATTATCCGGGGCCAAGGATGGCGCGGGCCGATCACCGTCAGCACTCGCAGCGGCCTGATCGTCAGAGGACACGGCCGACTAATGGCTGCGCAGCTGGAGGATCTGGCTGAGGTTCCGGTCGATTATCAGAACTACGCAAACGAGGCCGAAGAAATGGCCGACCTCGTGGCCGACAACAGGATCGCGGAGCTCAGCGACCCCGACACCAAGATGCTGGCCGAGGTATTCGCAGACATAGACACCGGAGAGATCCCCTTCATGCTCTCCGGATATACCGAGGAGGAATATGGCAACATCGTCAGCGCACTCTCTGAGGCCCTTCATGTAAAAGAGCTCGAGGATCCGGATGCCGTCATCGAACCACCGGCCGAACCGGTCACTCAATACGGAGACCTATGGATCCTCGGACGCCATCGAGTCCTCTGCGGAAACTGCACGGAGCAAAAAGACAGGGATCTGCTGCTCAATGGCGCGACGCCGGAGATCCTTCTCACTGACCCGCCCTACTGCTCAGGAGGAAGCAAGGAAAGCGACAAGAGCAACGGCAGCATCGGAACCGTGAGAAAAGGCGAACCCGTACCGATGATCGCAAACGACATCCTCAGCACCCGAGGCTATCAGAACTTGATCCGGGACGCCCTCACAAACATCCCCTGCCTCTTTGCTTATATCTTCACAGACTGGAGAATGTGGGTGTATTTATTCGACCTCGTGGAGGCCAGTGGCTTCGGAGTCAAGCAGATGCTCGTATGGAATAAAGGCACGCCGGGCATGGGCGTCGGCTGGAGATCACAGCATGAGCTCATAATGTACGCAGCGCGAGGCAAGAGCAAATTCGACGGCCACAAAGGTTACTGCAACGTCCTCGAGTGCTCCAGATCGGGCAACGAGTTCCACCCGACTCAGAAACCGGTCGAGCTGATCGGCATGATAATCGACAACACGCTATGGGCTAAAGGAGTATATGACCCCTTCGGAGGCTCCGGCACGACACTGATCGCCTGCGAGCAATATGATCAGACCTGCTACACCATGGAGCTGACGCCGGCCTTCACCGACGTGATCGTCAAGCGCTACATAAGAACAACAGGAAAACAGAACGTCAAATGCATCAGAAACGGGCAAGAGCTTCCTCGTGAGGCCATAGAGAGAATATTCGAGCCCGGTGACATAGGAGGAGGTGAAAGGGAGTGATGCCCTGAACAAATGACAAGAACACAGCCGCAAACCATCAAGGAAAGATTAAAGGAGTACACGGCCATGCTCCGGGAGATTGACAACCAGATCGAGCGCCTCGAACGTATGAAGGCGACCATGACCTCCCCTTCTGGCCCGAACCTCACAGGGATGCCGAGAGCAAGCGGAAACACCAGCGACCGCGTCGCCATTCAAGTGGCCCGCAAAATAGAGCTTGAGGAGACCATCAAAAAAGCCATCGAGGAAGAACGCAAGGAGCGCGAGGCTATTGAGATCATGGTGCAGCAAATAAAGAAACCGGACGAGCGTGCAGTCATTCGCCTCCGCTACTTCGACAGGGCAGAGTGGCCGGAAATATGCAAGATCCTGTTCGGAGAGTCTGAGGACTTCGACGTCAACACCGACAACTATATGCGCAAGACATTCAGGATCCACGGTACGGCCTTAATTAGCCTCGCTGAGGTGGCTGGAGAAAGCTCAAAGGGTAAACAGCAGAGAAACACGCCAGAAAAGGCACACAGCGCCTCAAAACGGACAAAATGAGAGGAAACCGTATAAAATGACATTGAAATATATGGCGAACGATGTTACGGTATATCGTGAAGAAATCCGGAGAGCGTACGGAGAACGACCGCCGGTCGACCGCCAAACGTCCAAAGGATAACCGAAAAACGTCAGGGAATACAACTCCCCGGCGTTTTTTATTTGCCCGAAAGGAGGGATCGCCATGGCATCCAAAACCAGCGGATCCATGAACATCAGCCTCAAGGGATATGCCAACCTCGTGAAAGAGCTCCACAAGATCAACAAGGACAGCGAGACGGTAATCAAGCGAACGACGAGCGACTTCAAAAGTCGAGCTCCTGCATGGGTGGCAGCTGCCGTAAGTCAGACCTACGGGATCAAGAAGTCGGAGATCACCAAGGCCAAGACATCGGCCAAGCCCGTCGGCAAGATCGTCGTCGCCGGCTTAATGGTCGACAACGTGCAGCTCACATTCTCCGGCCGAGTCCTGACGCCGACGCACTTCAACATGAAACCAAAGTCCAGACCGAAATCGACAAAGGACGAAACCGGGAAAACCATCAGGAGGGCCAAGAGCTATACAGTCACGGCCGAGATCTTCAGAGGACAACGTAAGGCACTCGGATCCAACGTGTTCCTCGGCACCAACAAAGGAACGGCCGACATCCCATTCCAAAGGGTGGGCCAAAGCCGCACACCGATCAAAGCCGTCAAGACGCTGAGCATCCCGCAGATGATCACCAACGAGGACGTCGCTGCTCAAATCCAAAAGAACATCGACGAGGGCCTCACCAAGAGGCTGGAGCACCACATCAAACAAGCCATGGCCAAGCAAGGCAAATAGGAGCCACACAAAAGCTCCAGAATGGCACCAGACGCACGAGAACCGGCCGAGCCGACCAATCCATCGTCCAAGCCCAAAAGGAACGAATACAGGCCAAAATAAACGCTCAGGAACGACCATACGCGCCGAACAAAATGCGCAAGGTACTTCCGCTGACCCTTTTCGCCTGCGGCGCTGGCGAGCCCGGGAATCGTGTAGTCAAGGAAAAATTTTTTCAGGGCGTTTCGTTACGCAAAATCGGCAGGAAAGGAGTGAACGCCATGCCGGAAAGTGAAGGAAGCAGAACGCCGATAAATGCGCAGAAAGCCGACGTTATTGCCAAGCTGTTCGGCGTGTCAGTTCGCCGGGTGCAGCAGCTCACACAGGAGGGCATCATCAACACCATCCGCGTCGGTAATGCGAACAGGTACGACCTGCTCCCTACTATTCAGAAATACATCAAATACCTCCAAGACAAAGCCAACGGCCGGGAAGCTAAAAAGGACGACGGTTCCGAAAGTCGGAAGCTGAAGGCTGAAGCTGACCTGAAGGAAAGCAAGGCAAAAATGGCCGAGCTTGAGCTCAAGGAGCTGGAGGGCAAAATGCACCGCAGCGAGGACGTCGAAGCGATGACCATGGATCTGGTATATACGATCCGGAGTATGATCATGGCCCTGCCCGGGCGTCTCGCTGTTGACGCTGCCAACACAACAACAGCCGCGGAGGCTTCGGAGCTTATCAAGAAGGAATGCCACCACATCCTCAACGAGCTCGCGAACTACCGATACGATCCCGAGGCATACAAACGGCGGGTAAGGGATCGCCAAGGCTGGAGAGAGCTGGAGGACGATGACCCGAGCGACTAAGCGGGAGATCGAGAGGCTCAACGCTGCTATCTCGGGAGCGGTAAAGAACTTCGCACCACCCGAGAGCCTCACCGTGGCAGAATGGGCCGACAGGAACCGCCGCCTCTCACCCGAGAACTCGGCAGAGGCAGGACCGTGGAGAACCTCAAGAACCCCATATCTGAAGGAACCGATGGAAGCCTTCAATGATCCGAAGGTGCACAAGATCGTTATGGTTGCAGCGTCGCAGGTCGGAAAGTCTGAGCTCATACTGAACATCATCGGCTACATCATAGACCAAGACCCCGGGAGCATCCTATTCGTCCAACCTACCCTTGAGGATGCCCGGAAGTTCAGCCGCCTCCGTATCGCTCCCATGATCCGAGACAGCAAGCCTCTGAAGGCAAAAGTCTCAGACGTAAAGACAAGAGACAGCGGCAACACGATCCTCCAGAAAGCCTTCCCCGGTGGTATGCTGACGATCACCGGCTCGAACAGCGCCTCAGCTCTGGCATCAACTCCGGCCCGTTACATACTGGGCGACGAGCGCGACCGCTGGGCCATTAGTGCCGGCACCGAGGGAGATCCGTGGTCACTGGCTGAGGCCAGACAGGCCACATTCTACAACGCCAAGGCTGTCGAGGTCAGCACGCCGACCATTAAAGGCTCCAGCAATATCGAGGCGTCGTTTTATCTCGGTACGCAGGAGCGCTGGTGCCATCAGTGCCCTGAGTGCGGCGAATGGCACAATATTGTATTCGATAATATCAAATTCGACTTTAAGGTCGTTAAAGTACACAACCGCAAGACCTACAAGGTGACAAGCGTCAACTGGGCCTGCCCTTCATGCGGCTGCCTATCCTCTGAGGAGGTCATGCGGAAACAACCGGCGCGCTGGATTGCCGAGAACCCGGGAGCATATGAGAACGGGATCCGGTCATTCTGGCTCAATGCCTTCTCAAGCCCGTGGATGCCATGGGAGAAAATCGTCCGGAGGTTCCTCGAGGCCAAGCATGACCCCGAGAAGCTGAAGGTCGTATACAATACCCTGCTCGGTGAACTATGGGAAGATCGTGGCGACATCGAGGACGAGGACACCATGCTGGCCCGTCGCGAGGAGTACGATGCGGAGCTGCCAGATGGAGTCCTCGTTCTCACCTGCGGCGTCGATACTCAGGACAATCGTCTCGAGTATGAGGTCGTCGGTCATGGCCATTATGGTGAAACGTGGGGCATAAAAAAGGGCTACATCATGGGAAAGCCGGACACGCCGGAAGTATGGCAGCGGCTTGACGATGTCATCGACCACGTTTATAAGTTCAAGAACGGGCGCGGCCTGAAGATCTCCATCACCTGCGTCGACTCAGGTGGTCACTATACTCAGGAAGTTTACAAGGCGTGCCGGGAGCGGCAGGCAAAACGTGTATTCGCCATCAAAGGAAAAGGCGGCGACGGGATCCCATATGTGAGCCCGCCGACAAAGGTGCCTATCAAAGACAACAAGAGGATTTATTGCTGGCTTTACACGATCGGCGTCGACTCTGGAAAAGAGTCGATCATGAGCTCCCTCAAGGTTCAGGAAAAGGGCCCGAAGTATTGCCACTTCCCTCGTGGTGAGGATCGCGGGTATGACAGCAACTACTTCAATGGGCTACTCTCCGAGAAGCTCGTCCTCACTCACACCAAAAGAGGCAGCAAGTGGATGTGGGAGAAGCTGCCGGGCCATACCCGGAACGAGGCCCTCGATTGCCGCAACTATGCCATGGCCGGCCTGAAGATCATCGACCCGGACATGGACGCCGTCGAGCGGCGACTCAAAGGACTGACCGAGCCGCAAAAACCGAAACCGGTGCAGCAGCCAAGACCACCGCGCAAAAAGCGCGATATTTTTGACGACTGGTAACAGTCAAGGAGGTGACGACAATGCGAACCAAGGAAGCCATCACCGCCGACCTGACGAGTGCAAGGGAAAGGTTAATCCTCTACCTGAAACGCGAAACGGAAATGCTCAGCGGCGGCGTCCAAAGCTATGGCATCGGATCCAGAAACCTGACGAGGTACAACACCGACCTCGCAGCGATCCGGGACACTATCAAGGAATTAAAGCAAGAAATCGCAGAGCTCGAGGCAGAGCTCGCCGGCGGCAAACCACGCCGAGCAGTCGGCGTCGTTCCCCGGGACTGGTAAAACTGGTTAAACGCCCTACCCGGGGCTTTAACATATAGCGGGGCTGGGAGAGTTTTGCTCCTTTCTCTCCCTTTCCTGCTCAAATATTTTTGAAGGAGGCGAGCACCATCGAACAAATAGCAAAGCCAAACGCAAAAGCGGCAGCTCGGCCAATAAATAAGGGCTACGGGGAAGCTGGTGCCAGCTGGCAAAGGAAATCGCTCAAAGGTTTTAACGCGCCAAGCGGCAGCCCTCACGAGGACATCAACCAGAACAACTTCACCCTCCGGCAGCGAGCTCGTATGCTTTATATGGCCGCACCGATCGCAACCAGCGCCATCAATACCAACCGCACAAATGTCATCGGAATCGGCCTGAAACCGAAAAGCAGGATCGACCGCGAACGGCTGGGACTATCTCCTGAAGATGCAGAGGCATGGCAGAAAAAGACCGAGGCTGAATTTGCTCTATGGGCTACGCGCAAGCACGCCTGCGATGCCACCGGCATCAATGACTTCTATGCCATGCAGCAGCTCGCACTTGTTTCGTGGCTGACCAGTGGCGACGTCTTTGCGTTATTCAAGCAATACCCCGTCACCCCACTCGAACCGTATAGCCTGCGGATCCACCTCATTGAGGCCGATCGTGTGGCCACTCCGGACTATGCCGGAGCCATGGGCCCGATCAACACGTTCGGCAAGACCAAGGACGGGAACCGAATATATGACGGCGTCGAGGTAGACAAAGACGGCAGGATCGTGGCCTATCATATCCGGAACACATACCCCCTCCAGTACAGCTCAGAGCCTACCGAGTGGAAGCGTGTGCTGGCATATGGAGAGCTGACAGGACTGCCGAACATCGTGCAGGTCATGAGTTCAGAGCGCCCGGATCAATATCGTGGCGTCAGTTATCTCGCGCAGGTGATTGAACCTCTGCTACAACTCAGGAGGTATACAGAGAGCGAACTGACGGCGGCAGTCGTCGAGAGCTTTTTTACTGCCTTCATAAAAACAGAGTCAAACCCGGCAGATATGCCGTTCAATGAGGTCGGCGGCGATACAGAGGAAGTATCAACGGATCCCAATGAGTACGAAATGGGCCCGGGCCAGATCAACATCATGAAACCGGGCGAGGATGTCACCTTTGCAGATCCTAAGAGACCGTCCAGCGGCTTCGATGCCTTCACCCGTGCTATATGCGAGCAAGTGGGCGCAGCTCTGGAAATACCGGCCGACCTATTACTCAAGGCGTTCAATGCAAGCTACTCGGCAAGCAGGGCCGCACTGCTGGAAGCATGGAAGGCGTTCAAGATGCGCCGCGAATGGTTCGCGAATGACTTCTGCCGCCCCATCTACGAGGTATGGATGGCCGAAGCGGTGGCCCGTGGCCGAATAATTGCCCCCGGCTTTTTCTCTGATCCGGGGATCCGTGCTGCATGGCTCGGATGCGAATGGATCGGCCCAAGCCAAGGACAGCTCGATCCGGTCAAGGAAATCACGGCCGAGATCCTCGCAGTCGGCGAAGGCTTCACAACTCGAGAACAGTCAACCATCAGGCTCAACGGCGGCCAATGGGAGGCAAACATCGAGCAGCTCGCACGAGAAAACGCCAAACTCGCGGAGGCGAATGGCATCATGGAAGGCGGTGGCACACAGCTCACCAACGCCGTCAAAGCCGTAATACTCGAAGCGATAAAGGAAGGTGATGACAATGGAAAAAAGAAAAACGCTCCGGATGATTAACGGAGCACAGGCGGCCCCGGCTACCGCGCCAAAGTTCTGGAATATCGCGTCCGTGTCCGACGACGAGGGCGAGATCACCCTTTACGGCGAAATAATGAGCAGCCAGCCGACAGACTGGTGGACTGGTGAACCACTGCCCGGACTGTATATCACCCCCGAGGGCTTCCTTGAAGATCTGGAAGTCGTCAAGGGGAAAAGCAAGATCACCATCAAGCTCAACAGTGTGGGCGGCGATCTTTACACCGGCATCGCAATTCACAACGCCATCAAGGGCCTCACAGGAACCAAGAAGGTCATCGTCGAGGGCATCGCGGCCAGCGCTGCCAGCGTTATTATGTGCAGCGGCGACGAGGTGGCGGTATATCCCGGCAGCCTTGTGATGATCCACGGAGTCAGCGGCCTGTTTTATGATTATTACAACATAACCGAGCTCAAGCAGATCATCAAGGGCTTCGACGCAGCTGAAAGGGCCATCGCTGAGATTTACTCAGCAAAGACCGGCACCGACGTGGAAACCCTTCGTTCCATGATGACAAAGGAGACATGGATGACGGGCAAAGAAGCGATCGAGAAGGGCTTCGCCGACACATTACTGGAAGGCTCAGGCCCTCAAATGGTCATGAGTGCAGACAAGACCGTACTGCTTGTCAATGGCATAAAGCACAACATCAAAGGGCTGCACAATATTCCCGGAAATATCCCGGTAAAAAGCATTTCATCCGCAGCGCCTAAAGGCTCCGCGGCTGGAATAGAAAAACCAAAATCCAATGAAGGAGGCAAGAAAACCATGACACTCGAAGAATTAAGACAGCAGCATCCTGAGCTCGTCGCTCAAATTGAAGCGGCCGCAAGGGAAGCAGCTACAGCCGAGGCCATCGCAGCCGAAAGAGCTCGCATTGAGGAAATCGAGAGCATCGAGGCAGCGGTCGGCGATCCCCAGCTCGTGGCTGAGGCCAAATATGGCGAGAAGCCTTGCACAGCAGCAGAGCTCTCCCTGAAGGCTTTACAGAAGCAGGCCCAGCTCGGCAAGCAGCACCTTGACAACTCTGCAAAGGACTACAAAGCATCCGGAGCAGAAGGTGTCGGTGCGGCTCCCAACTCAGGGAACCAAGACGACGAACCCGACGTTGCTCAACAGGTGAGCGCGATCGTGGACGTCTACAACAAAATGAAGAACGGAGGTAGAAAGTAATGAGCAGACTCGACGAAAATCTCGGATCCGTGAGCTTCGATAACCTGATCCACGGAAATGAACCCGCAGCCTTAACCGGTCACATCAAGCTCGCGTCCGGTCAGGGCAAACTTCTCCGCGGCTCTGTCATCGCCATGACAGCACCCGGCGGCGACGGCATCCTGCTCGGCTCTGACAAAAATGTGAGCGCCGTTTTGAATGTCGACACTTTGGTGGCCACCTTCGAGAAAGCTGGACTTAATACCGCGAAGCTGAAGGTGTATGCAGAGGAAGGCGACACCCCCGCAACCGTCACAACAGACTACACCGTCGCATACAGCAACAACACCTTGACCATAACATTGAAAGCTAGCGGCGCTCTGAAGAACGAGACCAAAATCAGGATCACTTGCGAGCTCACTGCTGACGGCATGGCAAAAGCCAAGTACATCCTCGCAGAGGACACAGAAACCGGCACCAGCACCGCAGTCGTGGGACTCGCATATAAGACCGGATGCTTCAATGCTAACCAGCTGATCGTTGCAGACGGCTACACTATGACCGAAGCCAACAAGGAAGAACTGAGAACTCTCGGCATTTTCCTTGCTGATGCTTACGAGAGATAAGGAGGAATGAAAAATGGCATTTGACATTTACAGCACCCACGCCCTGCTCATGGCAGTGGAGCAGCTCGCGCCCCTTCGCACATTCCTGCGCGACAGATATTTCCCGACCAACGACGCGACTGACATCTTTGCGACTGACGACGTGCTCGTTGAGTACAAGGACGGCAGCAAGAAGCTGGCCCCATTCGTATCGCCGAGAAAGGGCGGCGTTACTATCACTCGCGAGGGCTACTACATGGAGAGATACACCCCTCCGTTTATCGCACCACGCAGAGTGCTCACCATTGACGACCTCAAGAAAAGAGGCTTCGGCGAGGCTCTGTTCAGCAGACTGACACCCCAGCAGCGCGAAAGTGCTCTGCTCCTGAAGGACGCCGACGAAATGAGCGAGATGATCTCCAGACGTGAGGAAGCTATGGCAGCCGAGACCATGCTCAACAACGGCTGCATCATGAAGCACTACGCTGACGATCTGACCAAGTACGAGGAGAAGGAAATCCGCTTTTATAGCGAGTCGAGCAATCCGGCAGTCTATACTCCGGACGTTGACTGGGAAGCTCAGGGCGCTGACATCATCGGAGACATCGCAGCCATGGCCAGACTCTTGACTTCCAGAGGGCTCCCTGCTTCCGAGCTTATCGTGGCTCCGGACGTTGCTGACGTCATCATCAACAACGAGAAGATCCAGAAGCTCCTTGACATCAGGAACTTCAACCTCGGAACCGTTGACCCGAAAACTCTCCCTGCTGGTGCTACTCTCGTTGCTGTTCTCAATGTTTACGGCAGAATGATCTCGGTCATCAGCTACGACGAGCAGTATGAGGACGACAACGGTCAAACGGTTCAGTACATCCCGGCCGGAAAAGTGATCCTTACGGCTCCCGGAGCTGGCCGCACACTGTATGGAGCAGTCACTCAGGTCGAGCAGTACGATGGACAGTTCCACACCTATGCGGCAAGACGCGTTCCGAAGTATCTGGCAAGCGCCGAAGGTAACACCAGAACCTTGACAATTACCAGCTGCCCGTTGCTGATCCCGAACCAGAAGAACCCATGGATCTCCGCAACGGTTATATCCTAGGACGAGGGTAATGAAGAATAAGGAGGGTAACTGATGATCAAGATCATAAAAGGCACCTACGGGTACCGCAAGGGTAACAGGATAATACCGAAAACTCCAGCGGATGATCCGTTCACAGCTACCCCGGAGCAGGAAGCGCGCCTTGTCAGGCTGGGCGTGGCCGTGTATGTGGATACACCCACTAAAGCACCGGCAACGCCATCAACGCCCAAAGCTCCGGAAAAAGCAGAAACAGGCAGCAAGGACGTCGACGAGCTGCCTGCTTACAATATTGACATGAAGCTCGACGAGCTGAAGGAGATCGCCAAAGCCTACGGAGTGGACGCTTCAAACGCTCGAAAGAAGGCTGACGTCATCGCCATGATCGAAGCTGCCAAAGCTGAAGATCAGGACGAAACACCCGAAGCATACGACGACGGCGAGGAACCCCCTTCACTCGACGCAGCTGATCCGGTGTAATTATAATGTCCTCATTCAAGGACATGGTGAAAGCAGACCGCGGCATCTTCCTGAACATCGACGAGTTCGGGGAGATACACAAGGTCGAGGGCAAAAACATACCGGTCGTCATTGACGACGACAAACTCAGAGAGCGGCAAGGTGGCGCGGAGGTCGGAGTGGCCGAGTCAAGCCTGCTGCTCTTTGCGTATGTTGAGGATCTTCCTCCTCGCCGGGGAGCCGGCGAGAGTCTCAATGTTGACGGCCGTGAGTATATCGTGAACGACTGGAGCGAGGACATGGGCGTCGCTCAAATAGCCCTCGGTCAAAGCCGTACAGTATAGGAGGCGCAGCATTATGACGATCGTGCAAATTATTGACAAGATCACAGCGTGGGCCGATGCGAATATCTGCAAACAGATTAAGCTCAAGCTCCCGGATGACAACGCAGCAGACTCCTCCTTCGACTACACGGAAACAAACCCGGCGGCCTTTGCGCTTTTTGTTCCAACAAAAGATAAACTGCCGCCAAAGGTGGCTGCTCCCATCCCTTCCCTCTGCGTTCAGTTCACCGAAGGAACAGATCGGATGACTGAAAACAAGGGCACTCTCAAAGTGCGCATGAGCTTGTCGGCATGGAACCCGGGAACCCATGGCCCGGAACTATTTCACGCAAATGGTAACGGCTCATACACCCGATACAACACACCGGAAGCCCGGGCCCTATTTACCCGGCACGGCGAAGGCTGGCGTGACGTCTGGAACTTCGTGGACGCGGCACTGCTGGCGCTCGAAAGTACGGAATACATCGACGGCCTGCGCATAGTCAAGGAGGACGGCATCAGCTTCGGGCCGTTCATGGAGCAAGATGCGATCTCCGACTGGTACCCTTACTGGTTCGCGTGGATCACCTTCACGGTGGAGCGTGGGCTGGCTCGGGTGCCAGAATACAATCAATACCTATAATTCAGAGAGGTGAAGAACATGGCAAATGAATATTTATACGGCGCGTTCGGCCACATCGGCGACGATGTCGCACAAAACGCCACGCAGGCCGGCACGGTTCCCGTATATGTCGGTGTAGCGCCTGCCAACCTCGTCAGAGGATATGCGAACGCCGGGATCATCAACACCCCGGTGAAGCTGTCCAACATCAACGAGGCCAAGAGGAAGATCGGCTATACAGACAACTGGGCCGGCTTCAGCTTATGCGAGGCCATTGACGCGCATTTTAACAACACCATCGGAAACGTGGGCCCGATATTCGTGATCAATGTCCTCGATCCGACGACTCACGCAAAAAGCTCACCAACGACCAAGCAGCTGACGTTCGCCAATAAAATGGCCACCATCGTCAGCGACACGATTATCCTCGACACCTTCGCACTCGATGAAAAGGTCGAGGGTGTGGACTACCGCCTGAGCTACGATTATGGAACCAATACCCTGACGATCTTCGACATCGGCGAGACCCCCATGACAACGATCGAGGCATCTTACTCCGAGGTCGACCTTACCAAGATCACGAAGAAAACCATCATCGGTGGCATAACCAGCGACGGCGTTGCCTCTGGACTGGCTGCAATCAAATTCCTGTATCCGAACTTCAACGCAGTGGCCAACCTTATCGCGGCTCCCGGATGGAGCGAGATCCCTGACGTCTACACTGCCATGGTGGCAGCGTCGCAGAAAATCAACGGGCACTGGGATGCCTTCGTTCTGGCCGACATACCGATCAAGGACGGTGAGAACAAGGTGGACACCATCGATAAGGCCAAACAGTGGAAGAACGACAACAACTACAAGTCCGAAAGGTCAAAGGTTTACTGGCCTATGGGCGCTAACGGTTCAAAGATTTACCACCTGAGCACCATGGCCGTCGTTGAAATGATGCGTGCAGACTTCAGCCATAAGTCGATCCCGATGGAGACACCGGGCAACAAACCGATCCCGATCACAAGGCAATACTTCGGCCCTGACTCTCCGAACCAAGGCTTCGACCAGCAGGAGGCCAAGGAACTGACCAGCAACGGCATCAGCACGGCCATCTACTGGGAGAGCAACTGGAGGCTATGGGGAGACCACACGGCGGCTTACACCTACGGCGGCTCCTTCAACGCTCGCGCTATCTTCGATACGTCCATGAGGATGCTCATGCACATCACGAACTCCTTCCAGCGCGAATGGGGCACCTCCATCGACGAGCCGATGACTCTCTCCCTTCAGGAGACTATCCTGAACCGCGAGCAGGAAAAGCTCGAAACCCTCAAAAGCGAGGGCGCTCTGATCGGGAACCCGAAAGTCTACTTTTTAGAGAGCGAAAACCCGACCAATGACATGATGAACGGCGACTTCCGCTGGGACATCTGCGTCACACCTACGCCGCCTCTCAAGAGCGCGACCGTTTATGTGACATATACGGACGAGGGCTTCGCTGCTTACTTTGGAGGTGAACAGTAATGCCATGGATGGATATTAAAAGCACAAACATCGCCGACACGGTTTACTCCGACGGCGTTCTCGTGGCCAAAGACGTGGCCTTCACCCTTCCGGCCATCACACCGTTGGCCGGCGAAGCTCAGGCCATGGGATCCATGGAGGTCATCGCCGTCGGCCTTATTGAGGCCATGGAGGCAACCATCACAAAGATCGGCACAGACCTCGGTCTCAGCCGCATGATGCGCCTCGAAAAGCAGAACCTCGAGTTCAGGTGGGTGCACAATGTGAGTTTATCGGATGGCACCAGCAAGCCAGAGGGCTGCAAGGCGTTTATCCGTGGCGTGCCGAAATCACTGCCGGCCATCGGCGTGGAAATCGGATCGAACTCCGAGAACGAGATCGCATTCGCGGTTACTCGTTACCAGCTATTTGTCGGAGGTACGGAGATCCTGCTCGTGGATAGATTGAGCCAGATCTTGAGGATCAACGGCGTCGACTATTACAGCAAGATCAACAGTCTATTATAATCTAAAGCCCCCGGGAGAAAGCCCTCGGGGGCTTTTTATTGAAAGGAGTCAGAACCAATGGAAAGCATCAAACTCAAAAACCCGATCATGATCAACGGCAAGAAGGTCACAGAACTGACATATGACGCGAACGAAATCACTCCGCAGGCGTTCGCTGAAGCGGATGCCAGAAAACTGAGAGCATCTGGATCAAAGGGTGGCAACCTGTCCGGGGCCGTGGAGCTCGATTATGGCCTCCACCTCTATCTCGGCTTCGCTGCCATTCAGGCCGTGAACCCTTCGTATGACATCACTGATCTCGAACGCATCAAAGGCGTGGACGTCATGGAGGTAATGAAGATCGGCCGAAATTTTATTTTAAGCTCGGCGGGCAAGTCACAGCAAGACGACTCAGAAGATGCATCAGAGACTATGCCAGAGTCTACCACACCAGCGTCACCGAACTCGAAAAAAGGCGAGTCATTGACTTCCTAATCGACTACGCAGAGGCCGCGGAGGAGCTGGCAGAAGAACAGAAAAGGCGTGAGAAAAACGCCAAACATAAGTACCAGCCAAGGGCCAAATATAGAGGGAGGTGAGCGTATTGGCCAAAAGTAAAACCTTGCAAGCTATTGTCGAGATCGCCGGTACGATCAGCCCCACCCTCGGCAAGTCTATCGAGGAGGCAACCGGCAAGCTCGAGGGCATCAACGTCAAAGCTCTGGCCGTGGGTGCAGCCGTCGGCGGCATAGCGATCGCCACAGGCAAAGCAGTCATGGAGGCCGGGCAATACCTCACGGATCTCGGCGGCCGGTTCGATGAAGCAACGGACGCGATCAGGATCGGAACCGGCGCAACCGGTGAAGCGCTCGACGCTCTCCTGTCCGACTTCGACGAGGTATACAAAAGCGTACCGACGACCATGGAGGACGCCAGCAAGGCCATCGCCGACTACAACACCCGCCTCGGGCTGACCGGCGAGCCCCTTCAGGAGATCTCAAAGCAGGCCCTCCAAGTCAGCAATATGCTGGGGGATGACCTGAACGGAGTCATCGAGGGATCGTCTCAAGCCTTCCAAGCATGGAATATCGACGCCGAAAAGATGGGCGAGGCCATGGACTTCGTATTTAAGGCCAGCCAAGCAACAGGCATCGGCTTCACCGAGCTCATGCAAAAGGCTCAGCAATTCGCTCCGCAGCTTCAAGAAATGGGCTACAGCTTCGAGGATGCCACTGCTCTGATCGGTCAGATGGAAAAGGCCGGCGTGCAGACCGATGAAGTTCTGGCAGCCATGAAAAAGAGCGTCGGGGCTCTTGCAAAAGAGGGCTACTCGGCGAGCGAAGGGCTTCAGCTCTATTATGAAAAAATCAAGAACGCAGGCAGCGCAGCCGAAGCGACGACCATCGCCAGCGAGATCTTCGGAGCTCGTGCTGGCTCAACGATGGCCGCAGCCATCCGGGACGGAACTCTTGCGGTCGAGGACTTTACTGCCTCACTCAAAGAGAACAGCGAGACCATATTGGGTGCAGCTGAGGACACGATGGACTTCCCTGAGCGGCTGCAAATGTTCAAACAGCAGGCAGAAGTCGCGCTCAAACCACTGGCCAACACCATGTTCGACTCCCTCAATAGCCTAATGCCCGTTGTTGCTGAGGCGATGGAGTCACTGGCCCCGATTATTGAGGAGACCGTGACCGTGCTGCAACCACTTATCACCGAGTTATTCAGCGGCCTGCTGCCTGTACTCAAGAGGCTCCTGCCGATGATCGTGGATATAGGAGGCAGACTATTGACTACCCTCATTCCCCCGGTCATGAAGTTATTTAATTCAATTATGCCGATCGTGCTGCAACTGCTCGAGGCGCTCATGCCGATATTGGATGTCATCATCCAGCTGCTCGGGCCGATCCTCGACCTGATCGTCGCGGTGCTCCAGCCTGTACTCGACCTGATAAGTCAGGCCATCGCTCCGCTGATCCTCGTGCTCTCGCAGCTAATCAACGCGGTACTTCAACCGCTGGGGCCAATCATCGAGTGGCTCTCCGGGCTATTCACCGAAGTGCTCGGCAACGCCATCGCCGGCATAAGGCCGATAATTGACGCGCTGATCACTGTATTCAGCGGTGTGATCGACTTCGTGAAGAACGTATTCGCAGGCAACTGGCAGGGCGCGTGGGATGCAGTCGTTAAGATATTCTCCGGAATATGGGACGGCATGGTGGCCATATTCAAGGCACCAATAAACTGGATCATAGACGGCATCAATATGTTCCTGAAGGGGCTGAACAAACTCAAGATCCCAGACTGGGTGCCGGGCGTCGGCGGTAAAGGCATCAACATCCCGCTGATTCCGAGACTGGCAGCCGGCGGCTTCACCGACGGCATAAGCATCGCCGGCGAGGCCGGCATGGAGGCAGT
>ERZ795046.1886-NODE-1886-length-19631-cov-41.263741_pt1 | contig 19631 bp, 15 predicted proteins | sample MGYA00375130_ERZ795046 | MGnify/ENA primary metagenome ERZ795046 (study PRJEB30175, sample SAMN05720202) | activated sludge metagenome | isolation source: anaerobic digester from wastewater treatment plant | place: Japan | collected 2015-05-15 ...
TATATGGAGAAAAGAGTTAGAAGATTAAATAACTTTGATATTAAAGAGAGAATTGGACATTAATTTATGCCCAACGAAAGAGCAATAGAATTTAAAAACCCAAATTAGACAATATGGACTCATGTTAAGATCTTTGGTCAATATCCAAAGAAAATTAATAGAAGAAATAAAAATACTTTTTTTAGAGATAGATGCTCATAATATAGTCCCACGCTGGATAACATCTAACAAAAAGATTCGTAACTTTTGAAATGGTTAAATACTTTTTCCCATAGGATTATATTTTTTGCAGAGATGAAAGTGTTTTATGCTTATTTGGATTTAGAGTTAAAATGAAAAACAGAAGTTAAGTCAGATGATATTGAACTTATTAAATCGGGAGATTGCTCTTTTTCACGATATTTTTGGGGAGTAATTCCCATGTATTTTTTAAAAACTGCTCCAAAATGGCTCTGTGAACAAAAGCAGAGATAGGATGCAATTGATGGTATATTCTCATTAGAGTATTTTAACATATATGCAGCTGTCTCTACACGTTTTTTCTGAGTGTATTTACCAATGGAGATACCCATAGATTTTGAAAATAATCTGGAAAGGTAGAACTTACTCACATTTAATTCCCTTGCTATATCATCTAAAGTGAATGGTTTGTTTAAGTGGCTCAGGATATAACTTTTACATTTTTCTACGAGAGAATTTTGGATACGCTCCTCTTCAATTTGCCTGACTTTTGATGCAAAACCTATCATTACACTTCTTTGAAGTCTAGTTAACTCATTTATTGTTTGACATCTCTCTAAGCTATGCTTATACATATCGCCCATTGCATAAGCTAAAGTTGGATCTAAGCCTCCTTGTATGGCAGCCCTTACTGCTAAAGTAATGCAGGCACCTACTAAGTATTCATAATGTTTAAAAGTATTTTGGGCTAATCTTGGAACTCTTTTTTCAAGCAATGTACCTTGATTAAAATCTTCTTTTATTTTTTCAACATTGCCTTCGCTAATTTGTTTAAAAATAGCCAATTCTTCTTCATAGGTTAATCTTGGGATTTCAACCTCCATTAAATGTTCTTGTATGTCCCATTCTGTAGGACTAATGTCTTTTGTTGAATTAAATTCCATATTTTGGGAAATTATTTCTGCATCTGTTATATGCTTGCCAGTAAGGCAATAATAGAGCAATGATACCTGAGCACAAAACGAAGCAATTGACATGTGCTTGAAGTAAAAATTCTCAGGATTTACAAAGTGTTTTCGTGCATAGCAAAGGATTAAACCAGAGTCAGGATTTTGCAAACAAACAGGTCCCATTATCGCAATACAGTCGTATGAATCTTTAAATACAGCATAGACAAATTTATCATCTTCGTATCTTAGAACTGGGAAATCATAACTCTGTACACAATTTATTAAATTATATCTTAAATCTTTATCACATAAGAGAGGATCTGATTCAGGTTTGTAAGCTCTACTATAAAGAACTATTTTCCCAGAGTCACCCAAGTAATAAGTGGGTATTTGGGAAATCGTAAACAATCGGTCTAATATAAAAACAACGTTTTCCATAACTTTACTCCCATTTTTAATAGAATACCTATTTCGCTAAATTCAGTTTATCTAATTGTTCACTAAAGGTCAATAATATGACAAAAATGACAATTACATGATATAAGGGAGGAATTTACGAATGTATAATTATAGCACAATAATTTTTTATGGGGGATAAGATAAGTATGAAAAATAGAAATAAGTTTTTGTTAGGAGCTGCAACCAGTGCTCATCAAGTAGAAGGGAATAATATTAATAGTGATTTTTGGATATTGGAAAATATACCCGGTTCTATGTTTAGAGAGCCTTCTTTGGATGCTATTGACCACTATAATCAATATAAGGAAGATATAAAACTGTTAGTAGAAGCAGGACTTAATGCTTATAGATTCTCTATTGAATGGGCAAGAATACAACCCTCTAAAGATAGCTTCAATAAAGAAGAAATAAAGCATTATCGGGACGTATTAAACTATTGTTCTGATAATGGAATTACACCGATTGTGACCTTACATCATTTTTCGTCTCCAAGATGGCTGATTTCCGAAGGTGGATGGGAAAGTGAAAAAACCGTTGAATATTTTGGAGAGTATGTCAGATATGTAGTTTCTAATCTGTATGATTTAATGCCGTATATTTGCACCATAAATGAGGCTAATATGGGATTACAAATAACAAAATTAATGAAGGAATTTGAAATTCATAGAGACAATTTAGGCAAAAAAGAGGGAGAAGTTCAAGTAGGGTTTAATACTGATACAGTAATGAAAAATTATTCTCGGGCAGTAGAAGAAGCCTTTGGGGTTCCAGCTGATAAAGTATATACTTTTCTTTCTCCACGAACAAAAAATGGGGATCTCATAATTATGAAATGCCATAAAAGAGCAAGAGAAGTAATTAAAAGCATAAATTCAGATATTAAAGTAGGAATTACTTTCTCTCTGCATGATATTCAGACAATACCTGGTGGTGAAGAGTATGCAAAAGTCGCATGGGAAGAAGATTTCTTACATTATTTGCCTTATATCATGGAAGATGATTTTTTAGGGGTACAAAATTATACCCGAAAGATATATGGTCCAAAAGGGATTATACAACCAGAAAATGCAAGATTAACAGATATGGGCTATGAGTTTTATCCTGAAGCTTTAAGGGGAGTGTTACGATTTGTTTCAAATTATTGGCACAAACCCATCATGGTTACTGAAAATGGAATATCCACAAGCAATGATAAAGATAGGATAGAGTTTATAGATAGAGCCATCAATGGGCTAAAGGAATGTATAGATGAGGGTATTAACGTGATTGGTTATATGTATTGGTCATTGCTTGATAACTTTGAATGGCACTTGGGATACACGCAGAAATTTGGTTTGATAGCTGTGGACAGAAAGACTAAAAAGAGATTTCCTAAGGAAAGTTTATTCCATTTAGGGCAATATGCCAAACTCTTCTGTCAAAACAGATAAAGAAAGGAGGGATAAAAAGAAAATTAATTTCTCTAAAGTAAAAAAACCTTAAGGGGGTTTAAGAAAATGAGATCTAAACATTTTTTGATTTTATTGGTTTTAGTTCTATGTTTACTGAGTTTGTCCTTGGCAGAACAAAAAACATTTAATGCATGGTGGGGATTGTATAGCCAATCAATGATTGGAGCTGTAAATAATCTTGAAGATAATTTGATATGGCAAGACTATTTTAAAAAGACAGGTATAAGAATTAAATTTTATCATCCACCATTTGGTAAAGAGGCAGAAAACTTTAATTTAGCAATTGCATCAGGTGACCTATCAGATATTTTCCATGTCTTATATTATAATGGGACGGTTCCTTCCTATCCAGGTGGATGGGATAAAGCTATTGAAGATAAAGCAATAATAAGGCTTAATGAATTGTTGCCCAAATATGCCCCCAATTATTACAAGATGTTAAAATCAAATCCGGATATATATAAGACCTTGCTTACACCAGGAGGGAGTATTGTTTGTATAGCTCCAATTGCTGACGTTTGGAAACCATGGGGAGGATTATATATTAGGAAAGACTGGCTTGATGAATTTAAGCTTCCAGTGCCTGTCACATACAATGATTGGTATAGAGTACTTAAAACATTTAAAGATAAAAAGGGTGCTGTAATGCAGCTACTTTATGTAGGTTTTCATATGTATGATGCATTTAATGCAGGTTATAACGCACCATATGGGTTTTATCAGGTTAATGGAACAGTAAAACATGGTCTTCTTGAAAATGGTATGAGAGAATATTTGAGTATGATGAATAAATGGTATAAGGAAGGGCTAATAGATAAAGACTTTTATGCTGTAAGAGATTATTATCCAAAAGAGAGTGCTGTGATATCAGGTAAGTATGGTGCATTCTTTAGTTATAATGGTTTTGCTTATTATGAAACTTTAGGTAAGTCTAAAGATCCTAAGTTTGAACTAATAGCAGTTGCCCCTCCTGTGAAAAAGAAGGGAGATAAGCTACATATAGGTCAAAGGGTTAGAAATATGTATGTTAATTTAACAGGTCCTGCTGTATTTATTACGACAAAATGTAAAGAGCCGGAGACGATATTAAAGTTTTTTGATTATTTCTATTCTCCTGAGGGAAGTATTTATTGGACATATGGAATTGAAGGAAAGACATTTGTTTATGAGAATAATAAACCAAAATTTACAGATCTTGCTGCATCAGGTGGTAGAACGCCATATAACTGGAATTGTGTATTATCAGGTGGATTTGGATATCAGAAAGACAGAGATGCCGCAAATCCAAATATGTCAAAGAAGGAGTATGAAGCAGGATTTGTTTGGGGATCTAACAATGATGGCGCCTATGGACTACCAGATAGCTTACCATTTACAAAAGAGGAACAAGAAAAAGTATCTAAAATTATGACTGATGTAACTACATACGCAGAAGAAAATATTCCTAAATTTATAACTGGTGCAATACCTTTAAGTCAATATAGTAAGTTTATAAGTCAATTAAAGAAGATAGGTTTAGAGGAAGTAGTAAAAATTTATCAAAATGCATATGACAGATATCAAGGGATAAAAGTTGGAGATTAAGAAAAAGAAAGGGGAGAGGTAAAACTCTCCCCTTTCTACACTTATCATTTTCTAAGAGAGGAGAATTTTAGAAATGAATAAGTTACTATTAGATATTAAGAAGAACAAATATCTATATTTAATGATTTTACCTATCATATTATATTATATTGTTTTTCATTATATGCCAATGGTGGGAGTATTAATGGCTTTTCAAGAATATTCACCAGTTAAAGGATTCTTCCATAGTCCTTGGGTCGGTCTTAAACATTTTAAAGAATTTTTTGATAGTATTTATTTTGGAAGGTTATTAAGAAACACATTTCTTTTAAGTTTTTATGATCTGATATTTGGTTTTCCTATTCCAATTATATTTGCACTTTTGTTAAACGAAATAAGGCTGAAATTTTTCAAGAATGCAGTCTCATCAGTATCTTGCATCCCTTATTTTATTTCCTTAGTTGTTGTAGCAGGTATTATAAGGGATTTCACCTCATCTAATGGGGTTATCACTCAAATACTTCATCTTCTATTTGGTATAGAGAAGACAAACTTATTAGGCAGACCAGAATTTTTCAGATCTATATTTGTAGGTTCTGGTATTTGGCAATCATTTGGTTTTTCTTCTATCATATATACCGCTGCTCTTACATCTATAGATCCACAATTATATGAAGCAGCAATGATTGATGGGGCAGGAAGGTTTCAACAAATACGGTATGTTACCTTGCCAGGAATAGCAAATACAATAATAATTTTATTAATCTTAAGGATAGGAACCTTATTTGCAGTTGGAGCTGATAAAGTATTGCTTTTATATAATCCTATGATTTACGAGACTGCAGATATTATTCCCACATATGTTTATAGGAAAGGCCTATTAGATGCAAGTTATGGTTATAGTACCGCTGTAGGTTTATTCAATTCTGTTATTAATTTTCTATTATTAATTTTAGCAAATAAATTAGCCAGGAAGTATTCCGAAATAAGCTTATTTTAGGAGGGAAAAGTTATGCCTTTTCATAAAAAATCTATAGGTAGCATTATATTTGATATTCTAAACATAATTATTATGTCGGTTGTACTTTTTATATGCATAATACCATTACTGCATGTAATTTTCGCATCATTTAGTGAGCCTCAAAAATTATTAGCACATGAGGGGCTTATTTTAAAACCATTAGGATTCACATTGGAGGGGTATAAACTTTTATTCAATAATAAAGAAATTTTAACAGGAACCATCAATTCAATAATTTATGTAGTTTCAACCACTGCTTTAGGTGTTATCCTGACAATGATGGGTGGATATGTACTATCCCGAAAAAGGTTTAGATTAAGAAATTCTATAATGTTATTCATTTCATTTACTATGCTTTTTAGTGGAGGGCTTATTCCATTCTATCTTGTTGTAAAGAGTCTTGGATGGGTAAATACTAGATTAGCAGTAATTGTTCCATATTGCTTAATGGCATTTAATATTATTATGATGAGAACTGGATTTATGGAAATTCCAGATGAATTAGAGGAATCAGCCATGCTTGACGGCGCTAACGATTTTATAATTCTTTTCAAAATTTACGCACCAGCAGCTAAAGCCACTATTGCAGTGGTAACTTTACTCTATGCAGTTTCGTCATGGAATTCATGGTTTCCAGCTATGATCTTTTTAAGAGATAGATCTTTATATCCTATACAATTAATTCTAAGAGAGATAGTAGAATCAGTTTCGGTACAAGTCTCAGGTGGTTATGATGTGATCAAAGGGCAATTAGACTTATATCAAGTATTATTACAGTATTGCACTATGGTGATAGCAACAGTACCGATATTAATAGTATATCCTTTCTTACAGAAGTATTTTTCTAAAGGTGTTATGTTAGGTTCATTGAAGGGATAAATATAATAAAGGATTTATTGAGTATTTAAGAAGATAACCTTGAATAATCGGAGAAGAAACAGTTTTAACAAAGGTAGACTGTAGATAGACTTGTTTTTTGCTTTATAAAGTAAATTTATCAAAATATTTGTAGGAGGTATAAAGAACAGAAATGCTTATAAATGATGAAAATGGGTTAGGAAGAATAAAAGTAAGTACTATACCTTTGCCTAATACGATAAAAGTAGTTTCAGCCACCTATACTTATTCTGGTAAAGTATTAATCCAATATAAAACAGAGAAAGATTTAACTATAAAGGATTTTTTCAATATTGCAATAGTTGATGATGATGGAAATAATTTTAAAAATATATTCTCTGGGTTTATTAAAAAGCATAAAAAATCAAATGGGATTAGACTTTTACCTTTTGAAGATAATAAAAGAGTTTTATTAGGAGATTATATTCTTGAATGTTATCCTGATATTGATAATTGCCAAAATGTCAAGCTTCTTAGGTTAACATATCCATGGTTTATACGATATGATCCATATATTATGCTACTTTGGAGTGAAGTTATCATATCACCTGATAATGAACACGTAGTTTGGACAACTTTAAGATTTAATTCAGGGTCAGCAAATTTTCTTGGAACTTTAAAAAGAAAAAAGGATAAATACGTGATAATTAATACGCATATCATAAGTGATATTGTAAGTTTCAAAAAAGATAAGAAAAACAAAGATTATATAATACCACAAATAATTCGTGGTGGAGAAGTCAAACAATTCGTAAGAGGTGGTAAAGCCATCACATTAGTTGGATCTATGGGGGGTGGAATATCTGATTCCACTTTAGAAGATTTAGAAACAGGAGAAGTTATGCAAATTACAAATACCCCAGGATATAATGAGACAACAATTTTTTCCCCTGATGAAAAGTTGGGTATAGTGATGAGTACAAGAGGTTCAAAAAAGACGGATCCTGCAATATTTTGTTTTTTACCAAGACCATATTATAGATATTATGTCACCTCCTTAATAGTATTTCCTATTTATATGTATGCAGTAGCTGGTGTTCGCTATTTTAGAGAAGGGAATATAGGACCTGTTTTGATTGAAATTGAAAAATCAGTTAATCAAGAGAGTTATCAAGGTGTTTTATTAAATGATCCGGAAGAGAAATGGGTCTATGTTTCTCCAATGTCATGGCATCCAAGTAGTAAAAAGGCTATGTTTCTGGAAATGATGAGAGGAAGTTTTGATAGAGAAACAGGTCTACCTCAACTAAGAGTAAGGAAAGTAGAATTATTAGATTATAAGCCTTCTAAAATTGTGCAACCTACAAGAACGCCAGATAATATTTCTTATAGTACCAAGGGATTTAGAGCAATCATTAAGTATTTATTCCCTCCAAAAATGAGTGGGAGTTTTAAAATTGCTGGAAAATATTCAGGGTATATTGAATATATAAGAAGACAGGAGAAAGGTCAAAAAGCATTTTTAAAAGGAGAGGCAGAATTAAAGTATATAAATTTTAGTGATGATGGAAAAAGATTTTATAATGGAATAGAAAAAGTAAATTACTCATATATGGGAGAAACCATGTATGAGGCAGATGTTAAAATGACTGGGGAAGAGGAAGGAGAGATGAAATTAAGAGCAACCTTTTCTAAGATTTATGGAGATACGCCTTCAAGACTATTATTTGAGAAAGCAGAGGATGGTAAACCTAAAAGTTATGGCTACGTTAAATATAAGGGAATAACTTTGAATATTGAAGATTTATTACCATGATATATAACAAGCTTAAAAGCTCCAATTTTATAGAAAAAGATTAGCTTACAGAAGGTTAAAAAAGGACACAATTTTAAGAGACTTAATATTTTATCCAAATTTTTTTTGATAAAAGAAAGGAGTGATTTTTATGGATAAAAAACTTGAAGATGTGCTTCAAAATCAATATGAGAACTATATATTACCATTTTTCTGGCTACATGGAGAAGATGATGAAATATTAATAGAAGAACTTGAGAAAATATATCAGGCAGGAATTAGAGCAGTATGTATAGAATCAAGACCTCATGAGGGATTTTGTGGGGAAGAATGGTGGAAGGATATGGATCTTATTATATCTGAGGCAGAAAAGAGAGGAATGAAGGTCTGGCTATTAGATGATAAACATTTTCCTACTGGTTTTGCAAATGGCCTTATAAAAGAAAAATATCCTCATCTACGGAAGTGGCATATTAAGGAACAACATATTGATGTGGCTGGTCCCATGAAAAATGCAAAAGTATTGATAAAACCTGATATAAATAAACTTGGTATGATCCAAAGCCCTGAAAGTAGCTTATTATGTGTTGTAGCATATAGACGCGTAGATGAAAGAAAATATTCTGATCCCATTGATTTGACAGATTTTGTAAAGGGAGATTTTTTATACTGGGATATACCAGCAGGGTATTATAGAATATTTATTATAAACAAGACAAGAGAAGGGGCAGGTCAATATAAGGACTATATCCATATGATTGATCCTGAATCAGTAGATGTGTTGATTGAAGCAGTGTATGAACCCCATTATCAACGATATAAAGAACATTTTGGTAAGACTTTTGCAGGATTTTTTTCTGATGAACCCTGTTTTGGAAATACTTTTGAAAGTCATGTTGGTGGAGGACCTGGATTATATGATTATACTTTAGGAATTCCGGGTATGCCTCTTCCTTGGCGTGACGATTTGATAAATATACTTTCTTCTCACATTGGAGAAAATGCCAAGTTGTTGTTACCTGGGCTCTGGTTTGATATAGGAGAAAAGACATCAACTATTAGATATGCATATATGGATATAATTACAAGACTTTATAGAGAATGTTTTAGTATGAAACTGGGAGGATGGTCTCGTCAACATGGTGTGGAATATATTGGCCATATTATAGAAGATATGAATGCTCATACACGTCTGGGATGTAGTACGGGGCACTTTTTCCGTAGTCTTGATGGACAAGATATGTCAGGAATTGATGTAGTATTACATCAAATTATACCTGGCTTTGATGAACTACCTCATAGTGGTATAACTGAGGCTATTACCAATAAGGAGGCAGATCCTGCTTTTTATAACTATGTATTAGCTAAGTTAGCTTCTTCTCACTCTCATATAAATCCACGTATGAAAGGTAGGGCAATGTGTGAAATATTTGGGGCATATGGCTGGGGAGAGGGTTTACCTTTGATGAAATGGCTTATTGACCATATGTTAGTAAGAGGTATTAATCATTTTGTACCTCATGCTTTTTCTCCAAAAGAATACGATCCTGATTGCCCTCCTCACTTTTATGCAAGAGGACAAAATCCTCAATATAGGGACTTTAAGATATTAATGGAGTATACAAATAAGATGTGTCACTTATTAAGTGGAGGACTTCATATAGCTACTGCAGCTATACTATATCATGCTGAGGCTGAGTGGTGTGGGGGGAAATATATGTTTACACAGGTTCCAGCGAAAACATTATATGATGAACAGATAGATTTTGATATCATACCAGCAGATATATTACTTAGTAATACAAAAATAGAAGATAGAAAGTTATTGATAAATAATGAGAAATATGATTGCCTCATTATACCATACTCTCAGATACTTCCCTTTAATTTGATTAAAAAACTTTCAGAACTTGCCGAGCAAGGAGTATGTGTTATATATGTTAATAACTTACCCGAGAAGAGTGCGGAGAACTTAGACATAATACCATATATAAAAAATGAGAATTTAAAAGTTATACCTTTAGAAAATCTTTCAGAATACCTTATAAAATTGGGATATTTTGATATAAGATTAAAAAATAAAAATAAGAACTTACAATTTTATCATTATGAAAGAGAAAATTACCATTATTACATGTTCTTTAACGAAGGTTTAACAGGTATTGAAGAGGAAATTTTAATGCCCTTTGAAGGAAAATATTTATATCTTGATTTCTTAGGAGATATTGTAGAAGTAAAAGCAACTAATGGAAACGAGATAAAATTGAAATTAGCACCTTATCAGTCTTGTGTTATTGTGTTTGGAGATGCTTTTAAAGATATGCCCCTTACATTAGAAAGAAGATTGGTTAGAGAAATAGAAGTTAAAGGTCCATATAATATAAGCATAGCAAATATGAACGAATATCCTAACTTCAGGCTTTATAAGGAAAGTAGTCCATTAATAGACATAACAGGTCCTCATGAACTTCCTAATTTTTCAGGCTTAATGAAATATATTACAAATTTTGTAATAAATGAGGAAGGAAATTATGTTTTAGATTTAGGGGTAGTGGGAGATACAGCAAGAGTGAAGTTAAATGGTAAGGAAGTTGGCATAAGAATATGTCCACCATATTTAATTGACATTACTAAAGAAATAACAAAGGGAGAAAATATCTTAGAAGTAGAAGTAGCAACTACTCTTGTTTTTGAAAGAAAAGATGTTTTCTCTTGTTTTTTAACATTACCGCCATCTGGATTGATAGGTCCTGTAAGAATTTTAAAATATGAATAATGATAAATAATTCTCAATATTGAAAAGGAGTAAAAATATGATATATGAAAAAATAAAATTATATGAGGACAGAGCGGATGTGACTCTAACCACTTATGTTCATAGTGATTCACCTGAGTTGTTACATGGAAAAAAGAGACCAGCTATCCTTGTTTGTCCAGGAGGGGCATATTTAACATGTTCTGATCGTGAGGGTGAGCCAGTAGCTTTACGCTTTGCTTCAATGGGGTATCATGCATTTGTATTGCGTTATTCCACTTATATGGGAGGGGGATTTAGCTATCCTGATCCTACAAAAGAAATACCTGTGAATCCAAAAAGCATTTACCCCAATCCCATGAGAGATATAGCAAAAGCAATACTTTTTATTAGAGATCACAGTAACAAATGGTTAGTGGATACAGAAAAAATTATCCTGTGTGGCTTTTCAGCAGGAGCCCATAATTGTGCTATGTATTCTGTATATTGGAATGATCCAGATTTAAGCAGATATTTTAATGTTAGTTCTGAGGAGTTAAAACCTGCTGCTGCAATATTGGGATATATGTTAAGTGATCTTATTTTTCAAAGGGATTTTGTATTTAAGCAAGAAAGTTTAACTGCCAAGCATTTATTTGAATCATTTAGTGTTGCATATACTGGAATGAGAGAACCAGACGATGAAACCCTTAAAAGGATAAGTCCTGTACTTTATGTCTCAGAGTTTACACCACCTATGTTTCTATGGACAACGGCTCAGGATGAGCTTGTATCAGCGGAACATACTATACTTATGGCAAAAGCACTTGCGGAGAAAAACATTCCCTTTGAAATGCATATATTTGAGGAAGGACAACATGGTCTAAGCTTAGCTCATCAAGCTACTGCAAGGTACAAGGATCAGATTAATCCTATAGTAGCAAAATGGATAGATCTTGCAGAACAGTGGCTATTAAGAAGATTTTCCTTGGATTTGCAGGAAAAAGAAAAAAACTTTTAAAACAAAATAAGAAGGTGATGAAATACCTATTGACTTTGATAAGAATTTGTCTATTATTAAATTATAAATGTCCAAGAAATGGGGACATGTCATGGAACAAAAGCTTAATTAAAAATTTTTACTTTATAAAAGAAAGAAGGAGAATTTTTTGAGAAAAAAGATTTTAAAAGTTATTTTTCCCCTTTTGTTTTTGGCACCCATCTTTACATTTGCCTATGGTGCCTCTCCAAAAATATATCAGGCTGAAGATGGAGTATTAAATGGAACTGTTGTAGCAAAAAATCTACCAGGATATCAGGGAAAGGGCTATGTAGATGGCTTTGATAAAGATGGAGATTCCTGCACAATCACCGTAGAAGTAGAATCAGAAGGGCTATATGAGATTATCGTAGGCTATGCAGCTCCTTTTGGATATAAAGAAAATAGTTTATATGTAAATGGTGTATTTCAATCAAATATAAAATTTAATCCCTCTCAAACCTTTACCACCGTATCTGCTGGACTTGTTCCTTTAAAAGCTGGGAAAAATACTATAAGTATAGTAAAAAGTTGGGGATGGTTCTATCTGGATTTTATAGAAATTAGAAGTTCAGAGACTCCCACTCTAAATGTGGAACCTAAATTGGTAAATCCTAATGCCTCTCCTGAAGCAAAAAAGCTAATGAATTACCTTGTAAGCATATATGGAAAAAATACTTTATCAGGACAGGCAGGTATCATGGATTGCTACTTTATTAAAGATACTACAGGAAAATTCCCTGCTCTATGCGGTTTTGATATGATGGATTATTCTCCATCAAGAGTAGAGTATGGGACAAAACCTTATGAAGTAGAGAATGCTATAAAATGGTGGAAAGAAGGGGGAATAGTACAATTCCAATGGCATTGGAATGCCCCTAAGGATTTATATAATGTACCAGGGAAAGAATGGTGGAGAGGATTTTATACAGAAGCCACAAGTTTTGATGTAGAATATGCCTTAAATCATCCTGAATCAGAAGATTATAAACTTATTATAAGAGATCTTGATGCCATAGCAGAACAATTGAAAAGGCTAAGAGATGCAGGAGTACCAGTACTTTGGAGACCTCTTCATGAAGCAGAAGGAAAATGGTTCTGGTGGGGAGCAAAAGGACCAGAAGCTTGTAAAAAACTCTATAAACTTATGTTTGACCGATTCACTAACTATCATAAATTAAACAATCTTATCTGGGTATGGACCACTACAGACTCTCCTGATGCCCTTAAATGGTATCCTGGAGATGAATATGTGGATATTGTAGGTGCAGATATATATCTTGATAATAGAAATTACTCTCCATCTGCAGGCACATTCTATAACTTAGTAAAAATTTTTGGTGGTAAGAAACTTGTAGCCTTAACAGAAAATGGAATTATTCCTGATCCAGATGCTATGATACAGCAAAAGGCTTACTGGGTATGGTTCATGACTTGGAACGGCTTTGAAAATGATCCTTCTAAGAATGAAGTGTCCCATTTAAAGAAGGTATTTAATCATTCTCTTATTATCACAAGAGATGAGCTTCCAAAATTCATAGAGGAAAAATAAATATTTTAATCTCCCCTTCCTTACTTGGAAGGGGAGAAACATTTAAAATTATACCGTTTTACCCATCACGCATCTCCCTTTTGTAAATTTTCAAACAATCTCTCGTAAAATTTACCTTTTCTTTTTAAAGGAGTATAATTAGAAAATTTTATAAAATTAAGGAGATTTTTTCTTATGAAAATTCCAAGCTTGAAAATTGGAGATCTTATTGCTAATATTCCTATAATCCAAGGAGGAATGTCTGTAGGAATTTCTCTTTCAGGACTTGCCTCTGCAGTTGCTAATGAAGGTGGAATAGGAGTTATAGGGACTGCTGGGATTGGAATGTCAGAGCCAGATTTTGCAGTAAATTTTTTAGAGGCAAATATCAGAGCATTGAGAAAAGAGATAAGAAAAGCAAGAGGAAAAACGAAGGGAATATTAGGTGTGAATATTATGGTAGCTCTCACAAATTTTGTAGATATGGTAAAAACTTCAGTTGAAGAGAAGATTGATATAATTTTTTCGGGAGCTGGTCTTCCTTTAGATCTTCCTAAATATATTACAAAAGATAGTAAAACAAAATTAGTTCCTATAGTATCTTCAGGAAGGGCTGCAAAACTTATAGCAAAAGCATGGAAGGAAAAATTTAACTATATTCCTGATGCTTTTGTAGTAGAAGGACCATTAGCAGGAGGACATCTTGGATTTAAAAGGGAAGAGTTAGATGATCCAAATATAACTTTGGAAGAAAGATTTAAAGAAGTACTTTATGAGGTTAAAATTTTAGAAGAAAAATATGATAAGAAGGTACCAGTAATTCCAGCGGGAGGAATATATAATGGAGAAGATATAGTTAAATTTTTAAAGATGGGAGCAAATGGTGTTCAAATGGCAACTCGTTTTGTTGCTACAGAAGAATGTGATGCATCTTCTAATTTTAAGAAAGCATATATCTCTGCAACAAAAGAAGATGTAATAATTATTAAAAGTCCTGTAGGACTTCCAGGAAGAGCTATTAAGAATGAATTCTTGGAATCTGTAGAAAAGGGCGGGAAAAAACCTTTTAGATGTCCTTTTCATTGTATTAAAACCTGCGACTACCAAAATTCTCCTTATTGTATAGCTTTAGCTCTTCTAAATGCAAAGAAGGGAAATTTAAAAGAGGGTTTTGCTTTTGCGGGGTCTAATGTGTATAGGATAGATAAAATAGTTACTGTAAAAAGTTTGATCAATGAGTTAAAGGAAGAGATTGAAAAAACATAATAATTCCTTGTTGCCTCATGTAGATTTTTGATGAGGCAATTCGGGCTATTGACATGGAGTTAACTTCGGGTTGTACAATTTTATCATACTAAGAACTTTAATTAATGGAGGAGGGGGTAAATATGTTATATAAAACCATTAACTTTACACCGGACGGACGCGTAAACATGAAAACGTATATCCTGGATAAGACCATGAACGGAAAGCCTCTCCCGAACCGTCCAGCAATAATCATTCTACCAGGTAGTGCATTTACATTTCTTTCTGAAACAGAAGGCGAGCCGGTGGCTCTTACATTTGCAAGAGAGGGTTTTCACACTTTTGTACTTAATTATTCAATTGGTGAATATTCGGCGTTTCCAAATCCATTGGACGATGTATCAAGGGCTATCTGGGAGGTACGACGCAATGCTGATGAATGGGGGATCAACAGGGATCAGATTGTGGTCATGGGATTTTCAGCAGGTGCCTGTGTAGCAGCCATGTCAGCAACCCAGTGGAATACTCCAGGGCTTGCCGAAAGACTTGGTGTACCACGGGATGGTATTAAGCCAAATGCAACAGTTATCGGCTATGGCGCAAGCCTGCTATCAACCATTTTTGATAATAAGGAAGATGATTTAATAATCCTCTTAAAATATTAAAATAGTTTTCAAGTAAAACTAATTAAATCCTTTGAGGAGGAAGAAAAATGAAAAATATTACATTAATAACAAAGGTTTTTCCAGAGGGAGAAAAAGCTTTTGCGGTTTCCATAGAATATCCCACAGAGATTGATGGGGCAAAGATAACAAAAGAAAGTTTTGTGGTAGAGGCAAAGGTAAAAGATAATCTAATAAAAAGGACAATTAAGAAGATCTATGTAAACAAAGATGGAAATCTTATAGAAAATCCCATTGACAGTAAAGGAAAATTTTTAATTATTGAGTTAGATCCAAAAGATAAAATAGCAGAAACCATACACTTTGATTTAGAAAAATTTCTTTCTGAAAGACCAAAATTAAATTATTTAATAACCCAAAAGATAGATATAGTAGGAGTAAATGGAGAAGTTATACCTTCCTTTAGTATGGAAAATACCTCTGAAAAACGTTTGATAGTGGATGAATTTTTGCCTTTTGTTTACCAAGATAAAGATTTAGGAGTAGAGATTTCCTATAGATTTTTTATCCCAAAAGATTTAGATCAGAATAAAAAATATCCTTTAGTGGTATTTTTGCATGGAATAGGAGAGAGGGGAAGGGATAACTTTTTGCAAATTTCAGCCTATAGAGGTGCAGTGGTTTGGGCAGAACCAAGGCATCAAGTAGAACATCCTTGTTTTGTTCTTGCTCCTCAGTGTCCTCCAGAAAGTACTTGGATAAAAATTTCTCCAGGAGACCCCATTGAACCTAACAATGAATTAAAAGCTGTGGCAAATCTAATAAAGGAATTAACAAATAAATATACCATTGATACAAAAAGAATATACATAACAGGATTGTCTATGGGAGGATTTGGGACTTGGGCACTTCTTATGGAAAATCCAGAGCTTTTTGCAGGAGCAATTCCTATTTGTGGGGGAGGAAACTTAAGTAAGGTAGAAAGAATAAAAGATATACCTATATGGGTATTTCATGCAGAAGATGATCCTTTGGTCTCTGTTTCTTTTTCTAGAGACATTGTAAAAAAATTAGTAGATATTGGTGGAAAGGTAAGATATACAGAGTTTGAAAAGGGTTATCTTGAAGAAAGGGGATGGAATCCTCATTGGTCATGGATTCCTCCTTATGAAAGTGAAGAGATAATTGATTGGCTCTTTGAAAAGAGGAGATAAAAAATTTTAAAATTTTTGCAAAAAGAGTAGTTTTTATATATTAGCCAAGAATATTAATGGAAAAGTTATTTTTTTCTTTTTAATTTTTAAGGAAATATAAATTAATGAGTATGACTTTAATTCAAGATTTTAGTGATATAATTTAATATTCTAAAATTTAATATCCAGTCTCCTTTTTGAGTATATTTTAAAATAAGATTTCGTGGAATATAGGGAGACCAATTTCCTCTATAATTTCCTCTGTGAGTAGCCCAATTACCTCTATCTGGGAAACTCCAAACAGTCGTTTTTTCAGGTATGTAGTCTTCAGGTGGACCATATGTTTTTATATTCCAATTTTCGTTTAATTTTATTTCTATATCTTCAATGATGACTGAGGAATTTTCCTCTATGAACTTCATATAATCTTCTTTAGTTATCTCCTTCATATCTTTAAACTTTTCCCTGGTACTTATCTCTTTTTCAATTTCCACAATAGAAAAAATCCCTCCTCTCAGAATCCATCTTTTAAGATTATACAAAAAATGTAGAAAAGAAAAAAGCAAGAGACCAGACTCAGAGGGAAAGAGACTATTATAATCCTCTAAGACTTATGAAATTTAGAATCCTATCCAGTCTTTTTCTGCCTCAAATAGTTCATCTACCATTCTTTTTATATCCCTTGGTTCTAAGATACTGGAAGTTAAAGGATCTAATGCTACTGCCTGAAATGCCTTATGAGGATCCTTTTCCAAAGCAGCCATAACTGCTAACTCCTGCAGATTTATATTTGTTCTATTTAAAGCAGCACACTGGGCTGGTAAGTCTCCAACAAAACATGGATGAATTCCAGTTTTATCTACAAGACATGGAACCTCCACACAGCAATCCTTAGGAAGATTAGTTATAAGTCCACTATTATTTACATTCCCATTTATACGATTAGGAATACCTGTCTCCATAGAATATATAATATCTGATGCATATTCGCGCGAGCGCTCTATAACTATTGGCTTTTCACCGCTTATCTCTTTCTTTATCATTTCATAATGAGGCTGCCATCCATTTTTACATATTTCTAGATAATCCCATCTTTCTGGTATAAGCTCTTTTATCCTTTCTGGATTTCTTCTGAAGTACGATACATACTCAGACATATGGTGAGTGGATTCTGTAACAAAGTAGTCAAAATATTTCATTATCTCAAATCTGACAGCATCCTTCATATATATCTCAGGATTCTCCATTGCTTTCCAAAGCTTTGGATATAAGTCCTCTTTACCTAATTTAAACTCTAAAAACCAGGACATATGGTTTATCCCAGCTACCCAGTAGGAAACAGCAGATGGATCTACTCCTACATATGTTGCCAGTTGATAAGCAGTCCCCTGAACACTATGGCACAGTCCAACATTTTTAATCTTAGTTGCTTTATTCATTGCCCAGCAATTTATAGCCATCGGATTACTATAATTTATAAATAAGGCATCGGGGCATAATTCCTCCATATCCTTAGCTATATCCAATAGTACCGGAATCGTTCTTAGACATCTAAAAACTCCTCCTGGCCCAATGGTATCTCCTACTGTTTGGTCTATTCCATACTTCCTTGGTATCTCACAGTCTTTCTCAAACATTTCTAATCCACCAACCTGAATCATATTTATAACATAATCTGCAGAATCTAAAGCCTCCCTTCTATTTAAAGTAGCAGTAACTTTTGCTCCACAGTTTATCTTTTCAATTACTTTTTTAGCCAATGCATAAATAAGGTCTAATCTTTCTTTGTTTATATCCATAAGAGCTATCTCACTATCTGCAAGTTCCGGATAAGATAGTATATCCATTAGTAAATTCTTAGAAAAAACCACACTACCAGCCCCTATAAAAGTAATCTTTGGCATTTTTAAAAACCTCCTTATTATTTCAGTACCTTTCTCAATCTCACTCAGAAAACAAAAACTTTTATCTCTTCTTGAACATCCCCTCTTTTTTACTTTCTATAAAATTCTATATGAAATCATTCTATCTTACCAGTAGAATTTACATTCCTATTCTTTTTGCCATGCCCCCGGACATTCATAATTTAATAGTGGACTATTATTCTCCTCTTCTACTGAAAACCTGCTCTTTCTCATTTTGAATCTTCTCCTTTTTCATTAATTTTAAACTACTAAATAATTCTTGCCCAAATTTTGGAGAGCAGACCTTTTTCATGTATATAAAAAGAAGGGGGCTTTAGGATAACCCCAAAGCTCCCAGTTAAAATTGTTTATTTTAAAAAAAAGGAAAGATTAAAAACTACTCTGGATAAGGTCCTGTATTCCCATCTTTATCAAGCTTTAAGATATATACATCAACACTAGTGCCAAAAGAGTATGTATCACCTGCAACAATATATCCTCCATCTGCTACCTGCTGTATAGAATATGCATGATCATAATTACTTCCTCCATAGGTCTTATACCAATCTAAACTTCCATCTGATTTAAGCTTTAAGATATATGCATCACTCCATCCAGCACCAAAGGAACGTGTATCACCTGCAACAATATATCCTCCATCTGCTACCTGCTGGATGGAACGTGCTCCATCATAATCACTCCCTCCATAAGTCTCATACCAATCTAAACTTCCATCTGATTGAAGCTTTAAGATATATGCATCACCACTAGTGCCAAAGGAATATGTTTCTCCTGCAACAATATATCCTCCATCTGCTACCTGCTGTATAGAATATGCTTCATCATAACCACTTCCTCCATAGGTCTTATACCAATCTAAACTTCCATCTGATTTAAGCTTTAAGATATATGCATCACTCCATCCAGCACCAAAGGAACGTGTATCACCTGCAACAATATATCCTCCATCTGCTACCTGCTGGATGGAACGTGCTCCATCATAATCACTCCCTCCATAAGTCTCATACCAATCTAAACTTCCATCTGATTGAAGCTTTAAGATATATGCATCAACATAATTACCAAAGGAATCTGTCCGACCAGCA